>Ga0209915_1000119_pt1 | contig 292416 bp, 285 predicted proteins | sample ThiBiot_750_plan_FD_183952 | JGI IMG/M metagenome (GOLD analysis project Ga0209915, IMG submission 183952) | Wastewater bioreactor microbial communities from Cape Town, South Africa - Thiocy_cont_750_plan (SPAdes) | ecosystem: Engineered > Bioreactor > Thiocyanate-remediating >...
AAGGCATGCGCTTTTTTGCGGTGGCCGCGACACCGATGCGTGATGTGCTAAGCAAGGAGGAGGATAATCCTTATGGACTGGACCTGACTCAGGAGCAAAGCGTGCTTAATTTTGCGGGGATGACAGTTGTACCATCACATAGATAACCGGGCAGGCAGGGCTGTTAAGCCCAGGATCTGCTGAGTTAATTCGTACTCTCCAAAAATTCTATTATGAAGCCCAATTAACACGTATCTTCTCCGGGGTGTTTCTAAGAGGGAAATACTTTAGCGCTGGGCTTAGCAGCCCAGCCTACAGTTATTTGGCTTTTTTTGTCGACGAATTGCCTAATATATGGACAGGGAGTGGAAGGAGCCAGCACACTAGATAGATTTAACGTTTAAAACCTAGATAGCAGAGGATGATTCCGATAATCAGATCAAATCCAATGGCGCTATAGGCAATACTTTCATTTTGCACAAAAAGAACAGTCGCTTGATCAATATAATGCGGATAAAAAATCATACTTGCTCCTTTCAGCAAGATGAGCCAAGAAATAATGGTGATTAAAAGCCGCCAGCTCCATTGCCAAACATTGTGGCTTACAACCATAAGTAGCCCAAGAATGAAAGTCCAAAAACCCAGAACCAGTATTAATGGTGCATCTTTTAACAAGGCTTGGACATAGATTGTAAATTGATGCATGTTGATTAATATGGCCACACTGATAACGATCAGATAAATTCCCAGAACCTTACTTAAAAACTTTGATGTATCCATTTGAGTACTCCTTTTATACTCTTATAATTGAAGTGTAGTCCAATTGAAATTTTGTGATTGTCGTAACCTGGCGTGGCGTAGCGAAAAACCGGGATCAAATGCATAGGATATTGCTCCCGAAACCTCGGGTTACGACTTCCTCACCCAGGCTACAATGAATGGAATTAAAGATTTTCATAGAGCTAATACACTAATATTTCATGCCTTTGTTCTTCCTCAGCAACTTTCATGGGGGGAGGGAATAAACTTTAGCTTTGCGCATAGGTGCGTGCTGAAAAATATTCTTCAGTCAGGCTTGTTACATTCTCTTTTGCGTGCGTCAGTCCAGATAAATTTTTTATCGCTAGTTTTAGGCTGTAATTGGGTTAAGACCTCTTTAAGTGGTTTCTTTTCTTGCTTTCAGTTTTATGTCATCGCGAATATGCAGGCTCATCATTTGCGCATTACGAGGGGAAATATTAAGCCCAGCATTTTGTGCTTTGCTATAGTAGCTTTGAATAAGATTTAATAAGTGCTTTGCATCATCATAATGGGTAATTGATTCTTTTCATACAATAAGTCGAGCTCTTCAAGGATTTCAGTTTTGGGTTTTCATTTAATTCCTGATGCGCATTTTTAATTTACAAAGTGCGTAATTACATGTCTTATGGTTTGTTTGGCGGGCACTGTAGTGTAAAAACGATTTGCACACAACTAAGGGAGGTACTTATTTAGAGCGCATGGCTAAATATTTATCAATCATTTGTCGTGAAAGGCTAATGGGTTTGGGTAATTGAGGCAGTTTTTTTATGGAGAACCATTGGGCATCTTCGATTTCCCTTGTATCAATTTGAATCTCACCACTTTCATATTCAGCAACAAACCCTAACATCAAATTACTTTGAAATGGCCATGGTTGGGAGGAAAAATAATGCAAGTTTTTTATCGTTAGTCCTACTTCTTCTTGGACTTCACGAACAACGGTGTGCTCAAGCATTTCTCCTGGCTCCACAAAACCTGCCAAGATACTGTAAATTCCAGGCATGAAATGAGGCGAACGCGCAAGTAAGATTTCATCATCTCGCCAGATGAGCGCCAACATGACTGGTGCAATTTGCGGAAAAATTAATGAATTACAATTTGAGCATACTTTGGCCCGTTCTTTATCACTGTATTTTGTTTTATGGCCACAATAGCCACAGTATTGAGTACTGCTGTCCCAGTGCAACAATTGTTTTGCTTTGGAAACAAGTAAAAACAAATCCTCATCGCTTATTAGCTCATGTGCTTGGCGAATGTGCTGAAAAGCCATGTATTCGGGTAATGCTGGTGGTTGTTGGCCAATTTGCACTGCAAAACACGGTGTCTTTCCGTATGTTCCTAAATAAATTTGCCGTTCAATCGAAAGATCGAGGGCGTTGATATCAAAAAGATGAGGTATGGTATGGTTTTGCAAAAGAATATTTTCACCGTGAAAAATAAACCAGAATGCGGGTTCCACAAATGAAGTAGGGGGATGTATTTGAGGAATAAATGGTTTTGACATAATGATACAATCCATAAGGTATACACTATTAAGTGTACATAATGGTCTTACAAGTGGTCAAATTCTATAGTTTTCCCTCTCCCTTGCCTTCTGCCAATAATAGGAAAGAGGAAAATCTTTTGCAATCCCTTCTCCCCAAGGGGAGAAGGGACCCCAGGGCCGATGAGGGGCTCTTAAAACATCCCATTACTATTTGCTGCCTCAGCAGGAATAGGTTGAATTACATCCCAATGTTCATAAATTTTATTGTTTTCCAGGCGAAAAATATCCACTATGGCTCTTCCTTGTGTTCCTGGTTCTAGAACAGAATGGACATGTACAATCACATAATCGCCATCTGCAAGAATACGTTTGATCTCACTATGTGATTGCGGATAAGTCTTTTTGAGGTAGTTAATGTAATTTTTTAAGCCATCAATCCCATCTTGAGCCAGAGGATTATGTTGAATATACCAAGCACCTAAGTAATTTTGTGCAGCATCAAAGTCTTTTTCATTCAATGCTTTTTGATAAAATTGAGTAACTATCTGTTTGTTTGCTTCTTGAATTGCTCCTGCGACTGCAGCAATTGAGTGAATCAATAAACTCCCAGTGATTAATGACATCAGTATTTTTTTCATTATGGCTCCTTGTTAATCTAACAAATTGATTATAAATGGCTATTTAAATAAAAAAAGCGCATAATTTTGACCAAACATATCTAATTTTTAGATGGATACGTGGCGAATCATGACTAAGGTAACTTTGGAACAATGGCGGGTATTGCAAACCGTAATCGATGAAGGAAGCTTTGCTAAAGCGGCAATAAAATTGCATAAAAGCCAATCCAATATCAGTTACACGGTTGCCAAACTTCAGGAAATGTTAGGTATGCAATTACTACAACTTGATGGACGCAAGGCCGTGTTGACTGAACAGGGAGTGGATATTTTAAAGTTATCGCGGCAAATTACCCGGGCGGCAAAAAATGTCGAAATTGCTGCGCTAAATTTAAAATCACCTTATGAAAAATCATTGCGTCTTGCCATTGATGAGATTTTTCCAGCGTCGGTATTAATGACCGTTTTGCACCAATTTGGACAGGAGAATAAACAGACTAAGCTGATTATTCATCAAGGTTTATTATCAGGTCCTAGTGATCAATTAGTCCACGGTGAAGTAGAGCTCGCGATTATTTCAAAAATTCCGGAGGGTTATATGGGTGATAAACTCATGGATGTGCATTTTCTTCCTTATGCTCATAAAGACAGTCCGTTGCATCAAAAACAGAGCACACTTGACGATCTTTATGATGAACGTTATCTCATTGCGCAGGATTCTGGAGCAAATAAAAAACGTGATGAAGGCTGGTTGGGTTCTGAATTTCATTGGAAGGTAAGTACCTTGGAAATGAAAGTTCAATGTGTGGCACATGGGATAGGTTTTGCCTGGCTCCCACAGCAAATGGTCGAAGAGAGAAACTTACCTATCCTTCCTCTCAATATGAAAGAAAATAACATCAGAACCTACCCAGTCTATTTAGTGCATCATCAACCTCAAGAAATAGGGCCATCAGCAAGACATTTAATTGATCTCTTTAAAAAATACTCGTGCAGCCCACGTCATCGTTGACAAAAAAAGCCCAGCCTACACTTGCTCTTGCGATTCTATGTCATCCCGAGCATGGCGAGGGATCTCATGATGACGTGGATCTAATGACATTAGGGATAAATTGGCCTATAAATAAAGATTAAAACTACCCTTAATCAAGAGAACACGATGAAAAGTTCAAAAATAAATTTGATGCTCAGTGGGTTGATTTTTTTATGTTCTGTAACAGCCTATAGTATGACTGAAAATGTTTCTCAGTCTGATTCAGATGCCGCGCGAATTTCCATGTTGGAGAAAGCACTGGCTCCACAAAAGCTGGACGAAGTTGCGAATTTGTTCGCAAAAGCGAATAAACAACGTAATGGCGCCGTTCAATTTATGTTGTTTTCGGATCAATTAAAAAAGAAATATAAAGACAATTGGCCTTATTGGGTTTCCGGAACTTCCAGCCCATGGATTACTTCTTATAAGATTAAAAAAATGGCAGAAAGTAAGAATTCTTGGGAGTTTGAAATAACATATCAATGGGCAACTGCTGATGGACCTTTTAATCCTCCATTGGTGCAAACTATAGTGGTCGCCCCTGTTCCTAAAAATATGAATTCATCACAAAAATTCTGGATAATGGAGTTTAATGAGAAGCCGTAAGATCAAACGCAACAGCACTAGTATTTTGCGTGAACGAAAAAGTCGGGCCTTGGCCCGACCTATGTCAGCTGAGTAAGGTTTTTCCAGGTACACATACGTTCACATAAATGAGCGCTATAATTACCTTAAGTATCTGTTTAAGGAATAAACAATGCATAATGGTGACGATGTAATAAGACAAGACGTGCAAAACATTTTATTGAGGAATGGGTTTTCCGCCAATGAATTTACAATAACCACCAAAAATGGTTCAAGCTATGATCCCAGCCAAATAGTGAGTGCACAAGTATGGATAACGATTGAGAAGAATTCTATAAAAAAACAATATGGCTTATACCGAAGTAATTGGCCAAATGATTTTGAAACAGATTTAAAAAATGGTTATTTTAACTAACTGAATAAGCAGCAGGGATGTTCTGTTCTGAAATACAGCTCTCCTTTTTGAACAATTGAGCGGATTTTAATAAGAATATTGTTTCTATGTAGTGTCATTGCCGCACAGGCGGGAATGACAGGAATTTAGAGGAGTTACTTAGTGAAAGAGTTTTTTCTATTTTTTGAGTACAGCAAACCCTAGTGCCGCAACTGCTAAGGCAGCCATCCCAATAGTTGTTGGAGAGAAAAAGCTATAAGGGCTTACTTCATCCTCGTCTTTTGGCGAAGTAGGCACGTCGTCTTGTGCAGGAACTAGGCCTCCACGTGCTGACGCTTTGTTTTGCTCCCGGAAAAATCTGCGCTCTGCTATTTTGTCTCTAGAAGTATAATAGATGTCTGTATGTATTATATCTTGCCCACTGGGTGTTGACGGTACGCCTACTATCGCCGTGGCTTCAATTTCTGAATAACCATTTTTTTGTAATTCTTTGATCTGTTGTTCTAATACTTTTTTAGTGGGAGAAGCACTCGGTGCAATTTTAAGCGATTCTGGGCGTATTTGTCCTTCAGACTGAGTATCATTCCAGGAAACACTTTTTTTGGTCTTTTTAGTAGACTCAGTTGATTTGGATAAAATACTTTTGATCTTTTTACTCGATTCAGTGGGTTTGGATGAGTCGTCTTTGCTTTGCATTGGATAAACCTCTTGTTTTCATCAAAAATCAATCAATTTTATCAATAAATGATTAAGGAAATATGAGCTTCAAAAAAGGAGAGCATTTTTCTATTTTCTTGTGGTAATGAACTCTATTGTTGCTTGGATTAAAGCTGCTCTTACGCCAATAGTAGGTGGTGAGAAAAAGTTGTATCGATTTACGTTTTTGTAGGCTTCTTTAGAGGTATCCTTAACCCGGGTTATGCTTTGCCTTCACCCAGGCTATAATCTTTGTAACTGTTGGTCGTTTTCTATTGGTTACTAAACGCAACAATTCCCACTGTAGCAACTGCTAAGGCGATTCCCACTCCGACTCCAATAGTAGTTGGAGAGAAAAAGCTACAAGGATTTACTTTATTCTCTTCCCGCAATTTTTTGCCCTCCGCTATTTCTTCTTTAGAGGCATAAAATATTGGTTCTGTTATAATGACTTGTCCACTTGGTGTTTGCGCTTTTCCTACTATCGCAGTGGCTTCAATTTCGGTATAACCACTTTTTTGTAATTCTACAATCTGCTTGTCTAGTGTTTTTTTGTTAAGAGAAGCACTTTCCCTAATCACCAGATGTCCCTCATCCATTTTTCCTTCTGTCTTATCGTCATTCCATGAAACACTCTTTGGGGTCTTTTTAGCAGATTCAGTTGGTTTGGATAAAATACTTTTGGTCTTTTTAGTAGATTCAGTTGAACTGGATGAATCGTCTTTGCTTTGCATTGGATAAATCTCTTGTTGTCAAAAGTTAATCAATTATATCAATAAATGATTAAGGAAATATGAACTTTAAAAAAAGGGAGGTATTTTTTCTTCTTGCCTGATTCAATTTGTGTGGAATTATCGTGTTTGACGAACATAGAAACTCTGTTTTATTGTATAAATTTAAATCAATTTAAACGACAAATCATTAAGAGAATATGAAATTGAAATAAAACAATGTATTTTTAGGATCAGATGCGAGCGGCTTTTTAACGGTAGCAATTTATGAAAACCAAGCAACTTTTTGAGCGGGCCTCTTATTTAGCGCAGGTCAGAAGATTAAGAGCTCTGGCTATAGAAGCACTGAAGCACTACCCATTTATTACTCATAATATTGAATTTATTAAATACAGTGCGAACGCGATTTTCAGAATCACAGATCACCAAAATAAACGTTATGCCTTAAGAATTAATCCTTATGGACATCATCAACATGCCGCGATTGAGGAGGAAATACACTGGATGCAACACATACGCAGCACTACAGATCTAATAGTGCCTGCGCCAGTAAAAACACTTTCTGGACACTACTTTATTGAAGTGCAACACCAGATGGTCCAATCAGACCGCTATTGTTTTGTCTCTGAATGGTTAGCGGGTAAGACAAAATGGAACGGTATCAATGAACAGTATGCCAATACCTTGGGAAAATTGATTGGTGCGTTGCATCAGAGCGGGCGCGGCATATCCATGCCGCATAGAAACTATTGGCTCGCTGATGGGCTAATCGGTGCGGAAACCGCAAAGTTTTATAACATAGAAACACTTACAGACGTGTCCATTCAGGAACAAAAGGTACTTACTGCAGCAAGGCGGATGGTTTATGAGATCTTAAAAGAATTCGAATGCAAACACCCGGAGAAAACTGGTGTAATTCATTTTGATACCCAGCCTAACAATATTTTGGTGCATCAGGGACACTTCGCAATAATTGATTTTGATGACTGTGGGCTTGGATTTTATAATGATGACTTGGCTGTCGCTTTGTGTGCATTCGAGCATTTGGCCGAGGGAAATTTGCATCAGTCATTTTATCGGTTAAAAGAGGCTTTATTGCGTGGGTACGGTGAACACATGCCTCTTTCCGCTGAAGATATTCGACTACTTCCCTATTTTATGTTGGCAAGAAAACTGGTGACTATTGCCTGGTTGGAGGCTCGCAAAACAAATCCAGGGATCGGTTATTATATGCCAACCGCAGTTGAGCGTGCGATACAGTTTTATCAACACATCCTTTTACATAAGGTTTTTAAATAACGTCTTTTTACCGACTTGCAGGGATAGTCTGTTTACTCTAATTTAGGACTAGTAGCTGGCTGCTCCACTTGCTTTGTAGGTTTGCGTGAAAAAAAAGAGCCTACATAACTCAAGAGGGAGCGATTAGAGTTTGCCTCAACGTTCTCTTCAACTTCGATGATTTCCGGTTCGGGATACAAATTTTCTTGCACCATTTGAAAGCCTGAAAAGACACTTTTTAGCACGAGCGGCAGCAAGGCTAAGGTAATCAGCATGCTGCCTAAATTCGTTGACTCGTTAAACAACGCATAATTGGCTAAGGATTGAAAAATCGCGATGAGAAGCGCGATGCCCATGGTGTTGGAAATCAGTCTTGATGCATTGATATTTCGGTTATCCATGGGTAAATCAGCACTTTGATTAATTTCATAAAACGAAATCCATAGCCATAATAAGTCGAATGCCACACTATACCAATGTTGCTGATTCATTTCGGTGACATTGGCGCCCACTGTTTTCGCTAAATCAAACGTCATTTTCCCACTTTTAAGTGCTAAAGCCATGGTAGGTTTTTCTTGTGAATTTGCCATGGGGGCAAACTGTTGTACAAAAAAGCTTTTGGGGAGGTGAATATCAAAAAGTTCATAAAAGCTTTTCTCAGAACCAAATAATCGTTGCAGTTGTGTTTCACTGATATTTGCTAAAGCAGCTACTCCAGGAGCAAAAGTACCGTCATCTGAATGATGCGCAATGACCACATTTGAATTCTTCATCATCATGACATCATTGGTACCATCGCCATTGGCGACAATAAAATACTGATGATCCTTGAGATAACTGGCTAGAATCCCTTTCCCTTCGGTACTCATTTCCGCAAAAATAATGACTGGGCGCTTTGTCTTCTTTCTATCCATCAATTTTTGAAAATGCGCTAATATGGTTTCATTGACACCCGCAAAGATAACCGTGGCATCAGGGGGGCAAGTTTCTGCACTTAAATCGACTGCATGGTTTTCAGTTTCATCTGCACTCACGATAATAATGTTTTTTGCGTTTTGTGGGCATAACACTTTGGCAATGTTTACCGCAGCTTTCTTAGTATCACCAGTTGCTACAAACACTGGGACGGATATTTCTCGACATTGAGCAATAAATTGCTCCGCCCCTTTTTTTACCGGGTTATCAATAATAAACGTTCCGTGATATTGTAATTGTTCAAGGAGTTTTTTGTTTTTTATAAGGAAACTCTCAATTTCCTTTTTATTATCCTTATCAAATAACTCTCTTAAAGCGGCAAATTCAAGCTCACTGAGTTTTGTATGTGCAATACACCAGTCGCGTGATAAGACTTCAGTACGGCTTTGCATCGAGGTATAGGCCTCTAATAACGGAGTAGCTTGAAAGGCTTCCGCTTTAGGTACCCCGCAAAAGACAAGAGATGCTTCATCACCTTGCTGAATGAGGGTAAAGCGACCGCCAAACGTACGATATAAACCCAGATGAAACGTCTCGACTTCTTGTCGTGCTTCTTTGATGGAAATGACCTTTTTAAAGTGATTGTTCCCCAAAGTGGTCACTTCCAAACATTGTTCATCATCCAATAACGATTTGAATAATTCCAAAATCGCATGTTCTTCAGGTTCTAATTCTTTTTTATGATTGGTATAGGCGTAACAAAAGACTGCAAAGGATTTAAGCCATTGTGATTCTTCGGGTAAAAGAACTTCTTCTTTGTTTTCTTTGACAAGACGTTGTACCTCAACTGGCATCGCGGTGGTCCACAACCCTAATACATCCATTTGAGTTGTAGTCAGAGTGCCGGTTTTATCAGAAATAATGACAACTCCATTGGGAAATTTATCGCGATAATATCCGCCCAATGCATTACATAAATCTACTAGCCGTCGTGCATCAATCGATTCAAAAGGCTGATCTCCCAAATTGCTATTCAATTGTTTCATTAAGTAGCTATTTACTGTTTCACGTAAAAAAGCTTCGGAAAAGGGAATCAGCGTTTGAAATAGGGTGAACATGAGTTTGAGTGTTTCTGCAGGCATGAGCGTAATGTCTCTCTGCAGAAAAGCCGCCATAATAATGGAGCCTAAAATAGAATATAAAACGCTTCTTTGCTTTCGCTCAGCGATAATGTCATCAATAACGGACTTTTTCTCATAGTTACTACTTAATATCAGTTCTTTCTCGGGTTTAATTTGAATAAAAATGTTGTCATTACCGTAGATATTTAATTTATCACCTACAAGTACTCCTGCTTGTTTGCCATCTCTAACAGCATATAAGTCCACTTTTTTGTAATTGGAAGTCAAATTAGGTTTGGTGTGATGCTCGATCCACACGTCCTCACCATTTTGTGCTTTAAGATTGACGCTAAATTTCTTTCGCTCCAGTGTTTGTGTCCATTCATTTTCTACATTACGTTGTAATGCAACAAGCTCTCCGGATATAGGTACACAATCTAAATTGATGCTCTCATCGCAAAGCACTAAATCTCCAGTACGAAGTTTATACCTAGGAACGTCTTTGATTATTGGGCCATTTGCGGTGAACTTTAACACCTTATGTAACTTATGATTGTATTCGTAATCATGGTCTAATTTTTCTTGCTGTACGCGCATTTTTTTTATAGTCGATGGTGCTAAATCAGCGAGTAATGCAGGTAAGTTCCGAAATTTTTGTACGATGCGATCGGCATAACGAATATTGTGCGCAATGAGCCCCAATTGAAAGGCTCGCGAGCTTACCATCAGTTCGCCGGCAATAAAGTGATTGATCTGGAAATACAAATTGGATAATGGGGTTAGCCCACTGGAAATCACGGCTGTGTCTGAGCGCTGTGCGCCTTGATTGTATTGGAAACGGACCAGTAATTCTTGTGCTTTGCGGGTGAGGTAAGCAATTCCACTGGGAACAACTAATGCGCTGGCTCCCAGTCCGGCAATTAATGCATACTCATCTGAAACACGGCCATCGAGTAAAAAGCCAGTACCCTTAAAAACCGAACTATACATAGAGGTTATTGCCATAACCTCACTGGCCACAGCCGCCGATAGCGCTATTCCAGAATCAAATTTCTCATCGGTAATCCGATTTAAGGCACAATAGCCTAAGATGGTGGCGCCAAAAATAAATTTGACAATAAAATCATATTCGGAGCTCCCCATTAGGTATTCACTAAGGCATGGGGTGAGATAATGGCCAAGAAGCAAAGCTGCTCCAGAGGAAATTGTAGGCCAGATGTATTTATTAAAAGTACTCCAATCCACCGCATCTAAAGAAAAGGTCCAAGCCAGGGTGTTATACAGTTCTTTGACTCGCATTGAAAAAAAATTGTTTATCCCTGCGACGGTACTTTTTAGAAAGTAGCTGCGATCAGGTTCGGCTTGTTGTATCAATTGAATAGGTAAGGCTCTGCTGTTTTTAGGATTTTTGTTGTGCAATTTTTGGGGGGTGGGTATTTTTGTCTTCATATCTAAATCCTTTTATGCATGCCAATAATCTCTAGTGGATATTTAGGGCTCATCTTGATAATTAACTTATCTACAACAAAGGTTCAAGAGGGTTGATAAAAAAAGTTCTGAATTACTTTTGAAAAATAAAAGCAAGCATAATTCTTTATTTGTGCTAAATTTGTACAGATGGGGGGGGGGATTGGCAATGTTGTTGGATTCCTTATCCATAAAAACATTTAATGACTATCAAAAACAAACTCAAGGAATTCATGGATGAATACAGGAGGTTGTGAAAATGACGATAGTGAAACGAATAACCGATCTTTCGAATTATACCACCGTACTTCCTTATGATAGTGAGTTATTTGGCATATACCAACCGTTACTTGGATGGAAATCAAAACGAATTCAACAGCGCTTTCAGACGGGATTTCAAAATGACAAATCCTCTATTTTAGAGAAACTAAAAAATGAATTTGCTGGTTTAATCGATATCAACTTCAACCAAGATGGACAAATCAACATTCAAATTAAAGCAGGTGCATTGGAAGCAGGAAAAATCCGCACTTTTGATAGCGTTGTATTACAACAAATTTCCTTGCAGCTGCCGCCATATCAAAATTATCAACCGAGTATATGGGATACGATCATTACCAGTGATAATGTGAATGCAATCCTCAATAAAAATATTGTAAAAATATATACGGATGCCTATTCGCAAATTAATAGCCGGAATAATTTAAATCCCAGTACGGGCATTCTCATGCGTGCTGGAAATGTTACTGGATCATCGATTAATACACGCAGAATAGATATTGGTGTATTGGAACATCAATTAGAATATGAGTCATCTGTGGCAGGTACTGTATTATTTCTTGTGAAGCAACGCGCCTACGATCTCTTAGCAGACATCTTTTATAATACGGTGAATAATACTGAAGACGCGACACGATTAACAAAGATGCTTTCTGCCGATAACAGTGGTGATGCATTTCTTAATATTAATGATCTAGACCCTACCAATAAAGAATATCTTGATTGTGTTGCTTTATCACCAATCAGTATCGTTCATTTATTTCGACAATATTTCTTTGAGTTAGATACTTTTCTTGGAACACCGGTTGATCATGTTTGGCTGAGCCCCGGCTCTACCGTAGAACTCATCGAAGTCCATACGCGTACCTCAACAGTTGAACGCACATTGGAAACCACGCTGGATATCACCACGAAGTCTTCCACAACGACCACAACCCAAGATGAGCTTTCTGATGCAGTGAAACAAGACAATCAACAAGATGTCAATTTTGGTGCGAGTGTCAAAGCGTCGTATGCATCAGTCGAAGCGACGTCCAGTTTCGATGATAAGAGTTCACAACAAACGGCTCGCGAAGCGACACATAAACAAATGCGTCAGCAAACAGATCAATTATCTTCTGAAATACGCAAAAATTATAAATCAACGTTTAAGACCGTGACGGAAATAACGGATGTTGCGAGCACAAAACATACGTTAACGAACACAACAGAAGAACTCATTAACTATGAGTTACGACGAAAAATGCGACAAGTTGGTGTGCAAGTCCAGGATGTTGGCTCGTACCTTTGTTGGCAAACCTACGTTGATGATCCAGGCAAGGAGTTGGGGATTGCAGAGCTGATCCATATTGCCAAACCGGCCGATTTGGATAGTATTCCGCATCCGGAAGAAATCCCAACGTTTCAGCCATTTCAAGAAGAAAAAATCATAACCATCCCTTTTGTTTCTATAGATAGTACGGATGCGGACAATAAGAAAGTTTATGTCAATGGTGTTTATTCTGGTACAGAATGGGTTGTGTTTGATGATGTGGAAAAAATTCAAGTGGATTTTGCGCAGGAATTCGTGTGTTCCAAAGCAAATTATGATTTGACGGATGTGGAATTTGACCCTCAAGGTAAACCGGTTAAAGTGTCAAGAAAAGATGCCATTCAAAATTTATCGGATAAAGCAACGTTTACTTTGCATCTGGATTACGCGGATTTTCAAGGAGAAAACAGTCTTGAAGTAACACTTATTCTGCATTGGAGTCCAAAAGCAGGTGCTAATGATGCAATTATCCAACAAAACAATGCAAATCTGGCTAGTTTCAAAGCGAAAGAAAAAGCAGAATATGAAAAAGCCTACGTGGAAAATGTTAAAGATAGGGTGACCAAAGCAAGTAAAATTCAATCGCGCGATAGTGATGAATTAAGGGAAGAAGAGCGTATAGTGGTGTACCGCCAGCTTGTTCAGGGGATGCTTTTAAACGATGTTCCACTGCCTGATGATCGAACTCGCCATGTTGTCGCAGAGCTTGTTAATTCTATTTTTGATATTGATAAAATGCTGTATTTTGTTTCGCCAGAATGGTGGCGGCCACGCTTACATCGCAGCAAACAACAGTTACAAGAAACACCAACACCCGTATTTAACCCATCAGGCCCAGTACTTAGTGGCGTCAATAAAGTGTTGCAGAAGGGATTGATGAACAAAATAAGCATTGCCGACTTAAATTCTGAAAACAATATTATGAGTTCCAGTACCGTGGGTTGGGGAGGTGTAAATGATCTACAAAGGGATAATTATTACATTACGGAAGATTCAGATCCTGCCAAATTAGGAAGTAGTTTGGGATGGTTGCTGCAGCTTGATGGGGATAATATGCGCAATGCATTTTTAAATGCGCCATGGGTCAAAGCGGTAATTCCTATCAGACCAGGCAAAGAAGAGGCGGCCATTAATTGGTTAAAAGGTGTTGAAGGCATGAATGGGATAACTGATGATGTTATTTATCATACCAACAATTCAGATGAAAAAGACATCAATGGCAATCCATTGGATGGGCAAAAAATGATAGATGTCATTATGGACTTAGCCAAAAAAATACAACAGAAATACCAGGAAGGAATCCAGACGGGAAAATACCCCAAACCGGGTGAAGTATCAGATCCCGCATTGGTTGATGACAGCAATACCGTAACGGCAACACCTATTGATAGAGTCTACGAGCATGGATTCTTTCCCTTACAAGGAGGCTTTCGTGCAAACGTGGGTAAAAACTATGAAATTTTTGATCAATGGATAGAAATTCTGCCAACCGATCAAATTGTTCCGGTCGAAGTAAAGTACGATCCCAAAACGGGTAGGCAGATCTAACCATGGCTAATAAATGGTTAAAAATATTTCCGGAGGCAACACGGAATCGTATTGACTATTTTGTCGATGGGGCGAATGCGTTTACTGCGATTGTAAAAGCGATTAAGACAGCAAAAACCCAAGATCATTATATTTACATTCTTGGGTGGATGCTGGATGTTGATTTTCCTCTTATTGAGAGCGATCAAAAGTCCACTTTGTTTGATTTATTAAATACCGCTACGGCGAGTGGAGTCGAGTTGCGGGTATTAATCTGGAATAACCCAAGTGTCGAGCTGCAACAACTGAACTTGAAGAATATTCCTAGATTAAATGGCCTTTCTAATACATATGCTCTCTTAGATGATCATACGTACTCCACGTCCGAGTCACAGCAATTTATCGGCCAATTCGTCCCTTTTATTATGCAGAAATTTAATCGATTTAAATCGATGTTCAAAGAGCTGGATCCCTTTTATGTCATCCTTCGCTATTGCTTATCCAAGAATGTAGGCAGCCATCATGAAAAAGTAATTATTGTGAAAGGGGGGGAGGGGCTCATTTCTTTTTGTGGTGGAATGGACATCAACAAGAATCGATTTGATGTATACCACAAGGACTATTCAAACGTTCATGATGTGCATTGTAAAGTTCAAGGACCAGCAGCGTATCAAATTCTCCAGAAATTTAAAAAAAGATGGCATAACCATCCTAGTACAAAAAATGTACTTCTCAAAGGTGAAAATGAAACGAAGCCAGATGAAATCACTTTTGGTGATTTTCATTATGGGAAAGTTGTTGGCACTTATAATGATCCCAATAGTAATGATAAAGATCGCAGTTTGAAGGACGCTTATTTTTCTATCATAGCAAACGCGCAAAAATATATTTATATTGAGGATCAATACTTAGTCAATGTTGATGTAGCAACGCAACTCAATAAAAAAATTCAAGAATCAAATTTTGTCAGTTTAATTTTAGCCATTCAAGACTCGCAAGAAACCACAGACATACTGATTCCTGATAGAAAAAGAGGAGAGTTTTGGGATGCGTTACTCAACGGGGTGAATCAACAGGTTAAGGATAAAGTGGCGCTTGTTTTAATCGATCGCGTCAATGCACCTAAAGAGAATTACCATCCGGCGATGCATTCCAAGATAATCATTGCAGATGATGAAATCGCAATTATTGGTTCTGCGAATGTGAATCAGCGTTCTTTTACTCTTGATAGCGAAACGTCGATTGTCATTTTTGATGATAATGGCAGTTTATTTAAAGATTCTTTGGCCAGAAAATTGAGACTGGAAATATGGAAAGAATTTGCCAGTAAAATGATGGCGCCTGATTCAGTCATTGCATCTTGGGAACAGTTTTCTAAAATTTTAATGAATAAGACCATACATCCACTGATCTTAATTCCCTATCTGAATAGCATTGAAGATCTGGATAAGCGAATTATCGACTACATTCATAATAGTGGTGTCATCGCACCAATTGCAGCCAATATCTTGGTTGGCGACAGCAGTGACTTATCTGTTGCATTGGCTAATGTTTCGGTAGTGCTTAGCCCTTTTCAGATTGTGCAAACATTTAATAATCTGTGGGATTATGTGATTGATCCTCAGGTTAAGTAATACCCTCATCTGCCCTCTTCTCCCCTGGTGGGGAGAAGGGATATTTAGTAAATGGAATGAATATAAAAGAACCCCCTCTCCCATTTATGGGAGAGGGGCAGGGGTGAGGGCATTCATTTACAGATCATTAAAAAAATAATTTTGTCTCATTATAAAGTACAAAGATGAGTTTGATTAATTTCTGTAGATGCGCTAACTCCCATCAAGGTCATGGCGATTCCCATTTCATTGCGAATCAGATCAAGCATATGTTCTACCCCTGCTTGCCCGCGTGCCGCCAAAGCATAGACAGTAGGCCTGCCTACGAACACGGCTTGAGCACCAAGGGCTAGCATACGCACTACATCGAGTCCTGAACGAATTCCTGAGTCAACAAGAATTGTAAGATCAGAACGGACCTTATCTACAATCATAGGCAGTGCTTTGGCGGTAGATAATACGCCATCAAGTTGGCGTCCGCCGTGATTGGAGACAATAATTCCATCTGCGCCGAATGCTTTTGCATCTTTTGCATCTTCTGGATCAAGGATTCCTTTAATCAGCAAGGGTCCTTTCCAAAACTGGCGTATCCACTCTAGATCGCGCCAACTGATTGAAGGATCAAAGTTGTTATTTAACCATCCCATATAATCTTCTAAGCCTATGTTTTTTTTTAAATAGCTAGAGATGTTTCCCAGCTCATGTGGACGTCCCATAAGGCCAACCTGATAAGCCCAAGAGGGTTTCATCATGGCTTGGAGGACGCGACGTGTGCGAGCAAATGGACCAGACATACCTGAGTGTGCGTCTCGATAGCGGGCACTTGGCGTGGACATATCCACTGTGAACACGAGATGAGTCACGCCACATTCCTGGGCTCGTTCAAGCATATTCTGCATAAAACCACGATCTTTCAGTACATACAGTTGAAACCATACTGGTTGAGGACTGTGGACGGATACTTCTTCCAAGGAAGATACTGAAACTTGTAGATAAGGTAAAGGGGATCCCTTTTTGTGCAGCAGCTTTGGCAGCTTGGAGCTCACCACGTCGGGCATACATTCCCGTAAGACCTATGGGACTTAAGATGACAGGCATTGCCAGTTTTTGTCCTAAAAGTTCTGTGTCAAAATGGAGCTGTCCTACATGTTTTAAAATACGTTGCCGTAAGGTTACCTTGGTAAGATCTTCGACATTGGCTTTTAGTGTTTGTTCCGCAAAAGCGCCGCCATCAATATAATCAAATAAAAAGCGAGGGAGTTTCCGTCGCGCGGCTTCACGGTAGTCAGTGATAGAAGAAATAATCATGTTCAAGTCCAATGTGAAATTAAAACCTTAGTACCTGGTTTTAAAAAGTAAAAAATTTTATCGTTCAAAAATATATTGGGCTAAGGACTCGCTTCTTAAAATCATACTATATCTCAAACTCATTGACAGATTAAGCTTTTGATATTGCTAAATATAAGCGTGATGAGAGGTTTGGGAAGTTAATATTGAGTTAAGAGTATTCGTCTATAATTGAATTATACCTGTTTGTAGGAGAAGTATTGTGGGTAAAAAGCGAAAACTTGCAGTCTTTGATGTTGATGGCCCTATAAATCGCGGATATCACAAACCCCAAGATACCTCTAATGATATCTACTATGTATCACCTAATCAAGATGAGGCAGCAATAGGTGCGGGTGATTTTGTTGCCATCAATATGCCTTTTGTAAAATTAACATTAGATATCTTACACCAAAATAATGTCCATCCAGTAATTGGCTCTCAACGTATTCAAATGGCAGATGACGATCCACGCTATGGAAGCTATATTAAAACCATGTATGGGGCTCTTGATCATTTTTTGGGAAAAGATAGGCCTTTCCTCAAAGAAGATATTGCAAGAGACATTGGTAAAGCGCTTCGAGAGACGAATACTGAACAGTCAAAGAACGAATTATTGAAAGCATATCAGGAGCGTTTGGGTGTAGCAGCCGAAGACATTATCTTTATTGATGATGATTTAGTTTATAAAAACGATGCGGAGCAAGCGGGGCATTTATTTGTTCATGCACCAGTTTCAATTAAGACTAAATGTAGTGTCGATGACAACGCTTACCTTTATGAAACACTTTTACGAACTGTTCCTGCTCATGATATTTATCGCAGTATTGAACAATCGAAGGCGAGCAGCCAGGAAAAAAATGAGTTTAAAAAGCAATTGTTAACGTATCAATTAGAACACCTAAACCAAGTGACACAGTGGCAACAGCAAGTATTGACTGATGAGGGACTACTTACTAAGAAGGACGTCTCAAAAGCGGTGCTTACCCCCAAGGAACAAGCCGCAAAGGCAACCTTACAAGGTATTCAATACCTTATTATGGATACTAAATGGGATATTGGTATGTTTGGTGGAGAAAAAATCGTTGATGAAGTTACAGGAATTAAGAATACCGTCCCTAAAGGAATGAATGAAGTCTTAAAAACAATTGAGCAAGCTAAAAATGGAGCAATAACTTGGAATGAAGCATTAACACAAGTTGAGAAACAAATTAATGAATCAGCTACTAAAAAAGATCATGGGGTCTTTAATCGAAGAGGAGAAACCTCACAACTTTTTTACGACAAAGCAAAAGATGTACTGAAACAATTGCGGGAGGGCGAAGTGTCGCAAGATGCTGAGCAAAGAAAAGACGATGGTATGCATTTGTAATTAGTTTGTCATTTACTTACAGTATTCGATATTCATGCTTCTGTAATAATAAAAAATTTCAGCACTGTAATAATGGAAGTTCATCATCTTTGGAGAGCGTCTTGAAGACGCTCCGCTAGTACGGCTACTTTGGGGTTGCTCCTCGGGTAGCGCATATTAGCGCAGTGTCATATGGTTATTTTCTTTTTATTTTGATGGTTGCGGGATGTTGTTGAGTTGCATTTTTACAAGGTTGGTAATTGCTTCAAGCATTTGTTGGCATGACTCGGGATTCCCTGGCGATTGTTTGTAAATAATATTCGCCAAAAATGCAGAGAGGGCTTGCGATATGATGTTGTTATTACGCAAATTGGGTGGTAGTTTTTCCACGGATTGAATTAAAGAGGACAATAAGTTTTGTCCGATAAAATTCATCGCTTTGGAATAGTCCTCATTGGTTAAGGTTCCATCTGCTTGCGTATTTTCGTCTCTGTTCATGCTTTATCCTGTGATTTTAACTAAGTGAAATTATAAAGTTTGTCTTAAAGCACTTCAATGTGGAAGAGACTTTTAATTGAAGCATGCATGCGTATTGCATAGACGAGTAGGCAAAAATCCCCTAGATTGGAATGAGAGAATGCCCATGAAAGTAGCCTGTACGCTGTTGCTAATAGAGGCTACATGTTTTTTAAGTACTTAAACCTCTTTGCCTGGAGTCTGATGGGGTGGAGGAGTCTTCGGGATTTCTCAGGTTATTCATGTTTTGACGCATACCACTGGTTGCCTCTTGCGATTTTGTTGCCAGCCACGAGTCAATATAAGCTTGTCCCTCTTTGAGTTTTGTTTTATCTCCAGTAGCAGTTGCTAAAGCCTCTTTTATCTGCGTTTTGATTTCTTCTAAGGTCCCTTGAAAGAGATGGCCACTACCACAGGAATACATGTGATAATTCGTGGGCTTACCGTTTTGATCTAATTTGGCTAAATGGAATTCGCGAGGCGAAGTTGCAGTTGCTTGCCCCTTTAAGAATTCAGTTGCTGATTCATGTGAACTAAAACCCAATGAACCATCTCTGTTAGGTTCTTTGTTGAACTTTTCTTTGAAATCCGCAACTAATTTGGGCATGTCTACACTCATTTTTTGTGATTGGAGTGTTATTTTTTGTCTATGTTGCTCTTGTTCAAGCTCTAACTCTTGCAACCTCTTTCTTTCTCTTTCGCGTGCTTCTCTAGCTCTGCCTCTTATTAATCGTTCCATTTCTGTATCAGACGTTGACATAAACAAATCTCCAAATAACGGCAGTATAAAAATCAAAATAAATTCAATTTGTAACAATATAGATCAAAAAAGAGGTGTGGCATTCAAGGAACTGCACTTTATTGCGATTTTTTTACAATTAATCGAGGGATGTTAGGCATCTAATTTGCATTTAATAAAAGGCTCTTTATGTGATCCAGGATCTTGATGTTATGAAGATGTATATTGCTCAATGTGATGCAACACAATTCAAAATTTATTCAACTTTTCTTTAAAAATAGTTATTAATCCATTAGCATTCATATTTTTTTATGAGTAAATTATGAGTTATGCTTTATTGCCTGAAAATGTTACAAGTAGTTTTGTAAAAGAACTCCGTGAGTTATCTCAAAATCATCATAAATATGAGATCAACCGTTTATTAAATAAGAATGCAAATTATGGAGGCTTAAAAAAAAGTAAGGAAGAGATTTTGGCTATAGCAAAAAATGGAAATAACTTTTTTTCTGCTGTTAATGATCTTTATAACATAATGCAAGAAGCAGAAGCAGAATTTTTTAAATCAATTCTCACAAAAGCAGCTCTGGTCATGCAGGCACCTACAAAGAAAAATCGCGAAGCATTACGAGCTGAATTCAATAGATTCAAAGCACAAGTACATGAATATAAAAATTCCCATCCGTTTTCGACAGGTCTAGGCAATATATTGATAAATAGCCTAGCCCTAACATTAGGAATTGCTTTAGTAATAACAAGTATCGCACTAGCAGCTCCTGTCAGTGTACCTGGATTAGTAATTGGGCTAGGCCAGGTTTTAATGAGTTCACTAGGGGTAATTACCACGGTTATATCTGCTAATATGCTAGCTCAAAACGCAAGTATGCACTATCGGTTTTTTAAAAATGAATATGAAAAACGTTCAGAATCTTTTATTAATGATATTGATTCTGATGACTATGAAGAATACCTCAAACATGCACAATTTATTGGTGGCGCATAATGCGTCACGCTATTAGAACCATGGCCCATCGGGAGTAATGGAACGGTCAACTGACTTAAGGGGAGGGGCCAAACAAAGCCCACCAATGTTCCAAGAGAGCAAAATTCAAGCATATATCTGCGTTGTTAGTTACACCATATTATCTAAGATATTGCTTATCTTGTTATGGTGAGAATTCACACCCACATTTAACAAACACAGTGTTTTCAGGCCATCACTGACTAAATTTATCAACGGAACAGATTGCAAAAGAACTGTGTTTAAATAAGGAGAATGCGCATTATATGGCAAGTATACTTAGCAGTGGCATGGTTGATAAAAAACCTCAGAGCAAGCTATCTGGCGAGGTAGAGTATGATGAGGTCTATGTTGCCGCAGGACACCAAGGCAATCCTTCTGCAGTCAAAAAAAAGAGACGCCTAGGCCGACGAAACCGACTTCGAGGCGCATGGCGCTGGTGAATATGCTCGGGACGAAGATGGTGGGTTTTCATGAAGTACATGTTAATACGATGGAAGGATTCTGGTCTCTTTTGCGATCCTGGCTTAGACCACACAGAGGGATTTCACAAGAAAAACTACCAATCTCTCTTGGGTTTTTCGAGTTTGTGCATAACGTAAGAAAAAGAGGGAGAGCACTGCTTGGGTCGTTAGTTCAATTGTTGGTAATATAAGACCCCGGATCACATAAAGAGCCTAATAAAATACTAAAGTGCTCATCTAAAATTTTATAGTAAAGGATTTTGATAATGGTGTAGATAACGGGTTGCTAAGTGGTAGGCCGCATAATCTGTAATATGTCCAGAATCACGAAATACAGGAATGCCATTAATCTCCGCATGACATCTGCCTTTGGGGCATTGCACCTTTTTGGGGTCAATAATGATTAATTGCGAATATTTGTTTTTCATACGTGCAAATAAATCATCCTGCCAGGGCTGCCAATTGGCCGACATATCAAAATCACATTGTTGGGGATCGTATTTGCTTCGTTGTTTGATGTGATTAAAAAAACAATCATAAGAGTCACGTACCGCGATGGATTTGAGCAAAATAGGCTGGGAGCCCGATGCAACAATAATGTGTAACGCTTTATCTAAAGCTTTTTCAATGCGTTCTTTCACTAATTCGACTGGTTCATTTGTAATTAATTTATTACCCAAATAACCGTCCCAATTTTGTCCCAAGATCACAAAATCATAATGATTTGTTTTGATCATCTGATAATAACGTTTTATCTGAGCATGGCATGCAGTATAAACTTCTTTATTCCAATCATATTGTTCGATTCCAGGTAAAGAAAGACATGCAACAGTCGAATGCGCAAGAATGGATATGTTTGCTTCTCGTGCCAGAGTATCCATAAATCCCCACAAATGATTCGCGTGTGAATCACCAAACATAAATCCTTTTTTGCTGTTTGCATTCGTTGCACCCAGGGTGCATTGGGTGTTTACGTCCACGTTTTTTTCCTGAAGACACAAAACTCTTTGGGGATTTGCATAGTCTTTTAATTGACTGCTAATGCGAGCCATTTCTTCAAAACGCTGCGGATATCCTTCATATTTTCTAATTTCATGATCACTGATATGCATGAAGATGACGGGGACTACGAATAAATAAGTAACACTATAACCAAAGTGAAGCTTATGAAGCTTGCGAGTAGGTTTCTCAATAAATCGCCAAGAACAATAAGCAATGATGAAAATGAGACCGAAAGCAAGTAATAAAACGGGCGTGGTTTCTGAGAACCCTAAATAACGAATCAACACAAATACGGGCCAATGCCAAACGTATAATGAATAGGAAATTAAACCTATAAATACTAGTGGTTTTACTGAAAGCAAGCGACTGAGCAGTGGTTTAGGGTTCAGTCCCCCTGAGGCAAGCAATACCCCAGTTGCCAAACATAAGATAAGCGCATACCAGTTGGGGAATCCTGCATTAACTTGTTCATGGGTAGCGATATAAAATAAACAGAGGAGCGCAATAATATTGATGAGCTCTACAAAATATTTATTGAATGTAAAACGATTCGAACTAAAAACAATGCAGGCACCAATTAAAAATTCAAAAATACGACTTAACAGTTGGTAATAGGTTTTTGTTGGTTCTTTAATGGAGAAAAATAAAGCCAAAACAAAAAAAAGTAGCGTCAGAAAATAGATGACTTTGGCAATATGTTGTTTGCTTACTATTCGATAAAGAGCGTACATGACGACAGGTAAGATCAGATAGCACTGCCACTCTATAGATAATGACCAGGTATGTAATAAAGGCAATTGGTTTATATTCGGTGAAAAATAACCCTTGGTTGCGTTTTCAAAAAAAACATTGGAAATAAACAGGGAGGTTTTGCGAGCACTCTTGGCATATTGAATCAAATCTTCAGGTAAGTAAAAAATTAAAGTCAAAAGTAGCGTTGTAACGATTAAACAGATAAGTACTGGTTGCAAACGCCAGAGCCTACGATTATAAAAATCAATAAAAGAAAAATGATTTTTTTGTAATGAATTATGAATGATGCTTGTGATTAAAAATCCAGAAATAACAAAAAATACATCAACACCAATAAAGCCAGAAGGGACTACTTTGAGACCTGCATGAAAAAATAAAACAAAGAGAATAGCAATGGCTCTTAAGCCATCAATATCCGGCCGGTATTCCATGTGATAAATCCTGGATGGAAAAAAACATAAGTTATAACATCTTAGGAAACGAAGTGGTATCCTGTTGGATGAATTTTGCTACGTGTTAATCAAGCTTCATAATGGAGTTTGGGGGAGTGCGAGTTCATTTCAGCAAACGCGGGGCTTAAGAGCCCTGTCGACGCATACTGTCTATAATTCAATCATCGCACAATCACTTATTGATGAGAAAGCGTATCAACCGAATTTTCCTCCGCAAGTTGTTGTTCAATCGTCACTGGGGAGATATCGCTCATCGTATCAACAGGGGAGTAGGCCCCATGACCTGCTCTTGGCAGTTTGGATTGACGCCCCTCATTTAATTGTCCTTCGGGATCTAAGATAATGAGATCATCGCCTGTTGCAGTTAAGTTAAAAACGGCGCTACTGCCAAATAACGGGGTAGGATTCACTCCTTTTTGCGTTAATAGTTTAAATGTTTGTTTATAACATAAACTGGGTTCTTCCTCGTCACTTCCTGCACCTACCAGGGTTACTTGATCTTTTAAGTGTGGCCAAGCGAGATTTCTTCCAGTAAGACTTTGCACATCTGAAAGTATTTTGTCCAATTCTTCTTGAACCGCCAATTTTGTGGTGCGAACGCCATAGATGTGGGCTACATAATAGCAAGGGTTTCCGCTTTGATCTGGGGGGGTAATCAAGACCCCCACACAGTCTACAAACCCTTCAGTGCCTAAGATGTCCAAATCACCTTGTTTAAATCCTGCTCCTGCATCAGCGCCTACCCGATAACAACTTAACCCACTCATACTCTTAAGCTGATGTGAGTTGGATGAGCTTGAAAATTCTTTGCATTTCTTTAAAAGCAAGGCAAATTCTGGTTCTGAAGCTTCCACCTGTTTCTTCTGTAAGGTTTTTAAGAGTATTGCTATTCTCCAGTTTTCATCGTTGGCAAGGTCAATTTTTGACATTTCATCTATCGCTTCACCGAGTTTGCCGCAGGATGAAAGTTTTCTATAATACTCTGATGAGTCACTGAGCCGGATCTTATCTGTATCCAGTAGAACGATCTCATGGTGATTTTTTTCTACAACAATCTTGACCATGATGTTACCTTTTTTGCAAGTAGATGTATAATTATACATCTTGTGCGTGGATTGTGTAAATATAATGATCATGTGGGTGGGAATGTGGATTATATGATTTATGATAAGTCAAAAAATAGTCTAAATCCGGTGGAGTATCCGTTACTCTTTACCTTTAGACGTTGCCCCTTTGCGATCAGGGCAAGAATGGCACTCCTGTACTCTAAGATTAAAGTTGCACAACATGAGGTTGAACTTAAACATAAACCTCAAGAGATGCTTTTGGTCTCACCCAAAGGCACTGTCCCAGTGTTAGTTTTAGAAGATGGTCGGGTTATTGATGAAAGCATTGATATTATGATTTGGGCTTTAACACAATCGGATCCGGAAGGATGGTTATGCAGCGAGCTCGAAGATCAAAGTAATGAATTAATCCATTTGAATGATGTACACTTCAAACCCATTCTGGATAACTATAAATACCCGCAACGCACAGAGAAAAATGATCCACTATATTATCGAGAAAAGGCGAGCCATTATCTCGATAAATTAAATTCTTTATTAATGAAACAACGCTTTCTTTTAGCGGAGCGGATCAATTTAGCCGATGTTGCTATATTTCCCTTTATTAGACAGTTTTATATGGTTGATCCACAATGGTTTGCCCGCAGTGGATATCCCTATGTACATGCTTGGTTACAGTACTTTTTGAACTCGGAATTGTTTCTTGCGGTGATGAAAAAACTAACACAATAAATAGGCGTTCTGATCTGGTAATGACGCTGCGTTAATAATCGCTATTCTAGTGCTCATTTTTATTATTTAACTGTACGTGCTGCTGTTCTATAAACTGCTTGTCTTCAGGAGTTAGGTGCAGTGGATTATTTTGCTTTGGCTGTGTAAGCAGTTGGATCTGGGTAAGATTGATTAATACCCGCGCGTGATGATGTCCAGTGAGTGCATGAAATAAGGTGCCTTTGATTCGAACGTGATGACCTTCCTTAATTTGCTCCCAGAACTGTTTTTCTGGGACAACAAGTTGGAGCAGTGAAACATTTTTTTCTGAGGAATTATCGTTACTGCCTTTTGTTGCAGGAGAAGCTTCTACATCAATTGGTTTATCTAAGATGATGTAGGTCCCAGTTTCTGCGGTATCACCGTTTTTGATGTCAGAATAATTTGGTGCTCCTGGAAATTGAAGTGTTTTAAGAACTCCAGTCAACACAACCGTTTGGGGGTCGTAGTAAACCGTTTGATTCTTTGCCAAAATCACAGTAGGGAAAAGCATAAGAAAGATTATTAGACGGATCATATAGTTTTGAATAACAATGAAATATGCTTAGTAAAATTATATCCCTAAATTTATTAAGATACACTATTAAAAAATCAAGGGTAATTTTTTAGTATTTAGGCTTTTGTAGCCTGGGTGCAGCGCAGCGGAACCCGGATTTCGGCATTGCCCTCCACCCAGCTATATTATGAAGCTGATTTTATTAAGCATTGTGATGCAGCCATTGGGCTAATGCCTCGACTCCTGTTTTTAAATCCTCTTCATTTCCGCCAAACGACATGCGCACATAACCCTCTTTACCAAAGGCAATTCCTGGCACAAGGGCAACATGTGCCTTTTCCAGGGCCTGTTTACAAAATTCTTCTGAGTTTTCTTCTGCAAAACCCAGATTTTTTATGGAAAGAAATAAATAAAGCGATGAAGCAGGTGGTCTTATGCTTATGCCAAACGCTGTATATAAGGCATTAATTATCGCATTTCTTCTTTTTTGCATGCATTGTTGTACCCAGATGTTTATATGATTTGCCTCGTTTAAGGCGGCCATGGCTGCCCATTGGCTTAACGTGGTCACGCCGCTGGTACTTTGGCTAACCAAGGTAGTTAAAGGTTGGATAATGGATTGAGGCGCGAAAACAAAACCAATGCGCCAGCCCGTCATCGCAAAATTTTTTGAGCAGCTTTGAATAACAACTACCCGCTCCTGAAATTGCGGAAACGAACCACACGATACATAGGCCTGTTTATCGTAGGTGAGGGCACTGTATACTTCATCCGCGATAATAAGCAGATTGTGTTCCTGAGCAACGTGGAGTAGTTCAGCGAGCTCGTCTGCAGAATATAATGCACCCGTTGGATTGGTGGCGTTATTCAGAATAAGCAGTTTACTTTGTGGTGTACATGCTTTTTTCAGTGCATGCGGGGTCAACTTCCATCCTTCTGCTTCTTTAGTGTCAACCATGACCGGAGTGCCGCCAAATAACTGGGCCATGGCTGGATATGAGACCCAATAGGGCGCTGGAATAATCACTTCATCGTTTTGTTGTACTAATAATTGCATCAGTAAATAGATGCCAAATTTTCCGCCATTCACGACAAGACAGTTTTCTTTTGTAAACGAACAACCATACATTTTATGCATCCACGAACTGGCCAAGTGTCGTAACTCTGGAATACCTGCGACTGGAGGATAAAGAGTTTTTCCCTGTTCCAGAGCCTCTGTGGTTGCGGTAACAATTGAGGGATGAGGAGGAAGTCTGGGTTCACCAGTGCTGAAATTATAAATTTTAATACCCTCATTTATTTTTTGCTGAGCTAATGAATTAACCGCGACGGTTGCTGAGTCTGCAGGTAGCATCTTTTTTATAAAATGAGTCATTATTTTTGTACCTTTCTAGAGTTGGATATGATTATTTTGAATAAGCGATTAATAAAGTCCTCTTGCAAGTGGTACTGTTTGGATAAATGATCATAATACTCAAATAATTGTTTTTCGCGCGAGCGATCCATTATTTTTTTCCCTTCTTTCGATTTTAAAGCACCGATTTGTTTTGATAGTTCTTGGCGTTTGGCTAAGGTTTCAATGATGCATGCATCAGCCTCTTCAATTTGTTCTCTCAATTCTTCGAGTGTCGACATGATATGCTCCTTACTTGAGAAGACTTGCGTGAATGTCATATTTTTTTACCAAGATAAAAGCAGTCTGATTTGGATGACGGTCTTGAATATTGGCCGCTTTTATTTCCAAACCATACAGTTGTGCGCAACGTTTTGGCGCAATGACTGCTGCATGGGCTGGCAATATTCCTTCAGCCAAATCTTTAGCGGCTTTTGCAGTATCAATCCATTCGATTTGTTCCGTATTGTTGAATTGTTTTTGCAGAAATTGGCGACATTGAGCAAGCCCTTGCGGGTGTGACACGATGTGCTTAATTTGCTGAGACTGGGTACCAGGTCGTACAAGCAAACATTGATTAATTTCATGCCATAACTCATCAATGGGGGTAAATAAATGCCGTCCCATCGCGTGCAAGGCGGGCTTAACCAAGCCACCGATTAGATTCACAACGGGCAGTATGCCCAAATCAATGGTTTCATGTTCAATGGCATGGAGCACACCTTCCATATCCAATAAGTGCACAAGAATCGGGTCGATTTCTTTTTGCTTGGCATAAAGCAAAGCTGCCTCTTCTGAAAACGAACCCGCATCACCGGAAACACCCAATAAAATGCTCATACGAGTTCCTCCATGGGTAATTGTTTTTTCTCTAAAGCGCGTAACTTCGCTAATTCCAACAGAAACGTTTCGGTACGTTCCCAACTTAAACATGGATCGGTAATGGATAGCCCGCTTAAATCCAGATCTTCAGGATTCGCTGAATCAACTTTTTGATTACCCTCTTTGATAAAACTTTCAACCATGAATCCTTTGACCAACTGTTTTAACTCTGGATGACTTTGAATACTTTCTAAAACACTTAAAGTAATGTCTGGTTGTAAGTGATGATTTTTTTTGCCATCGACCAGACAATTATCATGGCTGACATCGACGATGATGGATGGGTTGACGATCTGATGCATGTCCATATGTTGCTTTACTTCTTGAAGGTGGGCAATGGAGTAATTTGGGGCATGATTGGAACCGCGAAGAACCATATGTGCATGTGGGTTGCCATGTGTTTGCACTTCATAGCCATCAAATACAGCCACATGATTATGTTGTGAGGCCACAATACTATTTACCCCAATCGCTAATGAGCCGTGGGTGGGATTCTTTAACCCTACAGCGCAGTCTAGAGCTGAGGCAAAAATTCGATGCTCCTGATCTTCTGAACTGCGAGCACCAATTGCCACCCATGAGAGGAGCTCAAGAAATCCTTTGGCATTATGGGTAAACAACGCCTCATCGGCAATTGGCAGTCCCATTTCTATGACTTTAATCATCATATCTCGCGTGTACTTTATTCCTGCCGCGATATCTGGAGCAGAAAATAAATCGGGTTGGTTAACAGGTCCTGTCCATCCTTTAGTGGTCCTAGGTTTTTGAATATATACCCTCATGATTAATTTTAGTTCATTTTTTACGTGCTCATTTAATTGCGCTAAACGGCGGGCATACTCTAAAACAGCTTGTTTGGGCCAGGCAGAACAAGGTCCAACGATCATCAACAGGCGATGATCACGGCCTTCTAAAATTGCTTTGACCTCTTCGCGGTCGCGGGCAATTTGTTGATGGGCTTTAAGAGACAATGGGATTTCTTGAATAATTTCTTCTACTGGAGGTAGTTTTTTTAAGATTGAGTAGCTCATCATCCCCTCCTACACGCAGTAAGTACTTCGGATAGATCCAGGGAACGAGGTGCTCGTGGCTGATGGTACATGATGGACACTCCTTTTTTGGTTGTATCCAACTCCCATGCTTTTGATTGTCTGGGTATTCGGGTACCAAAAACCCCCAGACTATGCTGGGGGTTGGAGTGTTAGTTACTTCTACCGACCACCCAGCTCCGGGCTAAAAAAGCTAAAATAAAAAAAGCAAGCAAAGGCTTGAGTGAAGCCTGCTTCTTTATTTAACTTGTGGTGTACAGTAGAAAGGGACATAAAAATCTGTAAAAAAATATTTGTATTATTAATATACAGCTGTGTCAGTAACTTTGTCAATACCTCGAAGCCAGTTCGCTCCCTATTGGGGACCTGTTGTTCTTGCCAGCGACCTGCAACAAGGCTATATTTTGATCTCTTTTTCTAAAAACATAAGAAATGGCTAAAATTGCGCTTTACTTGGCTGGTGGTGGAGCCCGCGGAGCCTATCAGGCTGGGGTGCTCAAAGCGATCAGCACGATTCTTAACTCAAAACAAATTCCGTTCGACATGCTTACAGGCGCTAGTGTCGGCAGTATTAATGCAGGTGTATTGGCTGAGAATGCACTGGATTTTTCTGCGGGGGCGAACAAGTTAGATGAGTTATGGCGCGATATTACCTGCCAGCACATTTTCAAAGCCAGTAACTATGCACTAAGTAAATCTGCGATGCGCAATATGAGCAGCATGTTTATAAAGCAGCGGCTATTAGGGCATATTCTTGATACATCACCATTACAAAAATTTATTAATAACATTATTGATTTTGAAGTCTTGGATCGTGTCATCAAGAATAAGCACTTAGAAATGATGGAGGTCATTAGCAGTTGTTATGAAACGCAAAAAACCATCTCGTTCTATCAGCATCACGCGGATGATTTTGAGGATTGGCATGATCCACTCCACAGCAGCCAAAGAGTGAGCCTGCAAATGGAATATTTCCTGGCATCAACCTCATTACCTTTATTCTTTCCTCCAGCAAAAATCGATGGGTTTCATTATGGAGATGGGCATGTAGGCTTAGCGGCTCCACTCCGTGGCGCTATTCGTTGTCAAATGGATAAAATTTTAGTTATTGGCACGCGCAAATTACCGGATTTAAAAAGCCAAGAACAATCACAGAAGGGCGATATCGATTTCACACGCGTTTTGGGTAATATGGTCAACGGCTTATTTTTAGACAATCTCGAGCGCGATCTGGAGATGGTTAGCCACATGAATACGATGGCTCATATGTTACCTATGGAGAAAAAAGAGCATGCCCCTTGGCGACCCATTCAAACGCTACATTTGCGTCCAAGCGTGGATATCGCCACGATTGCGCAATCGCAGTATAACAATATGCCCATGTTATTACGTATTTTGCTTAATTTTCTGGGGGCGAAACGTCATTCTGGCGATTTACTGAGTTTTCTTTTGTTTGAAAAAAAATTCACCCGCGAACTCATCAAACTAGGTTTTGACGATACGATGGCAGCCCATGATTCCATTAGGGAATTTTTTAATAGCTAGGTTGTATGCAGCATTATGACCCTAAAAATTCAAACGCTTTCCATGGTCTTCCTCAATGGATGTGGTCATATGATCATACAAAGCCTCGTTGATCTTGCCATTGTCACGCAGTGATTGCAGTGTTAATGGCTGTCCTTTTTCCAGTGATTTGGGTAATTCAATTCCCAATTTTTGGGAGAAGTTCTGTAAATTTGCGGCTAAACGACTACCTGTTTCGCTTGAGGACATGCCTGTAAGCCCACTACGCAGGATATGGCGATATTCTTGCAGCATGAAATCGATAGTTCTTGCTATTTTTGTTTCAGGATCAAGATCCAGTTGTTCAAGTCGATCTATTTCTGCACGTATCCTCTCCCCTCCCTTTCTACTTGTTCCTGAGTCATTAATCGCTTTGATTAAATTTGATTTTACCTCTTGCCACTCAGGAATTTTTGGAGCGGCAGAATACGCTTTGTGCACCTGGTTTAATGCCTGTAACTCCTCGGCCATACGGAGATACTGTGGAGTGCTTTGTATCTTACTGACCTGTTCCTTATATTGTTGCGATAATTCTTTGTGCACTCCAAGATCTGCCATATATTTTTTCATTTCACGCTGATATTGTTCGGCGGGTTTCTGCACAGTACGATATTTATCTGAGTCATCACGATTATCATCAACCCATATAGAAGCAGGACCTTCAAAAGGAATGTATTCTTGTTCGGTATGAGAAGGCTCTTGTGGTATGGGTGGTTCTTTAGGTAACATTTTGGCAAGTTGTGCCTCTAAGTCCATGATTCTGTCAATTAATGAATCTTCAAATAAATAACCACTTTTAACTGAAATTTTTTTCTTACCATCATTCTTAATTCCGTGTTCGGTTAATAATTGGGTCAAACTAATGGGTTTTCCATTGATCAATATTTTCATTTTGGCAATGCTCTATTGATAGTACCTTATATAAATTATAGATTTTATTTGGAAAAAAATTGGTTCATTTTGTCTATTAATTATATGTGGTGATGGGTTTTCTTGAAGATATGATTTAGCGTCATACGCTAAAGAGAAGTGAGTGTCTGCGCAGTAGTCAGAAAGTAGCCTGGGTGAAGGCGAAGCCGTAACCCGGGTTTCAGATAAAAATCAGGCTCCGTTCTTCCAGGTTCCGCTTCGCTTTCACCCAGGCTGCAATTTAGCTGAGCAGGGATGAGCGTAGGTTGGGCTTTGGCCCAACACTACTTTTCTGATAATCAGGAAACGGTAGGGCTATTTGGCGTAGGATCTTCACTGGCATCAGCTTGTTGTTCTGTTGTTCTTGAGCTAGCAAATCTCCGCCAAGCATTTTGTATGGTCAGTGCTGCGCGATGGTGTTCGGCATGATAATTATCTTTGAAAAAATAATGACTTCTAATATACGCCGAAGTACTTGGGGTAATCAAGTTGTCTATTTTCGGTTCCTCATCATTGGGTGTTTGACCCACAATAGCGCGTACTTGGGTTGACGAAACTGTTAAAAACTCAGTGCCTAGGTTGAGTATCCTAATATTGTTTAACTGATGCTCTTCTATGGTTTGTGTTAACTGTTCAGTTTCATTTTCGCCTCTAGGCGCCACAATAACTTCTTCATAGTGTTTACAATATTTTGCTGAGGAGACCAATTGATTCATCACTTGATGCTCATAATCCAGCGTGAAGAGGGATCAATTTTTTGAATATTATTGGGATTGCCGGCAGTATAATGTTGGCTCATTAAGGTGCTGGTAGTCTTATCAAATTTATTTTTGCTGATGTGCTTTTTAAGACAAGTAGCCACAGTTTCGGTAGATGTTCCTGAACAAAAGGCTTGATTGAAATCGTAATATTGATTGAGCTGGCTCTTACTGGCAGTCGCACCAATGAAATTGTAGGTGATATAGTTTTTCAATTGCCAAGGTGTATTTTCATCCTGTCTTGATAGAGTTATCGTTTTAAACGAAGAAGCATTGCCGTGATCCACGCCAATAGAGGCTGAGTAAATGATGGGGATCACGAAGTCCTTATTCGCAATTTTAATGGCGTGGATCTCATCAAAATGAGAATGGGCTGCGAGCATGCCAATTACCGTTTCTGGATAAGTTTTAATAATTTTTTTAAATGGGGTTTTATAGGTTGATTCCCAACTCTGAGGTGGGACATGCATGGCTAAAATAACCTGATCATGATTTATTTTGCTTGTTTTAAACTCTTGTTCTAACCATTGCAGCGCTTCTGTAGCGCCTTCTCGAGAAGGATTAAATTGGGGTCTTGATACAAATAAAACACTGTTGAGCGAAATAAGTTTGAGATGCTCACCTAAATAAGCAGAGTAATAACCATATTTGGGGTTTTTATCATGGATGCAACTTTCTCCGTTAAAGGGACATTGTAGCCCTGTTGACAGAAATCCATCTTGAGTCCCGGTTATCGCTTTTAACAAATCAGCAGCAGATTCATCATGATAGGTAAAGGGGCCATAGTCTCTTTGAAACGAATCATTATTACCAAAAACATAAAAGTAAGGGGATGGATTTATTTTTTCAAACAGTTGCTCGAATACGAAGTTAATGTTAGCTCGGGTTGTCTTACGTGAGTATGCGTTATGCGCTGGTAAGTCGCCGAGTAAGACAAGGGCATGATTTGTTGCTTGAGCTAAATCGACTTGTGCACCTACCTTTGCGATTAAAGTGCTTAAACTTTGTTTGTCTAATTCTTTGGAAGTATGTGGTGGCGGGTTTATATTGGTTGTTTTTTTGCTGGTAACATCTACATGTGGGTCTGAAATTAAAAATAAATTAAGTTGATTTGGGTTTTTCTCGCTCACTGCCTGCGAAGGAAATGAAGTCATACAGAGTAAAGCGGTACTCCAAGCCATGATGAATTTTTTGCACGTCATTATTTATCTCCTAATATTTTTCTCGGGAGATGATACTGGCATTGACATTCAAATCGATTAAATAATGCCCAAAATTACGATTTATTTACATTGAACGCTGAAAAATCCGAGGTTATGCAAGAGGGCTAATATTGATTATCATAATAGGTTGAATGTTTTGCGCTATTCGCGCATATTGAAATTATTTCGATATCTCGGAGGAAATAGGACGATGGAAGGTGCGTTGATTTGTTTAATTCTTCTTTTTTTAATGGTGATCTCTGGGGTAATGACACGTTTTGTTCCTTTCCTACCAACACCATTAATACAAATTGCCGTAGGAACACTCCTGGCCGATTTATTTCCTGAGTTTTTTGCTGTGGGGTTTAATCCGGAACTGTTTATGTTGTTGTTCGTTCCGCCTTTACTATTTAATGACAGCTGGCATTTTCCCAAACGGGAGTTTTTGCTTTACACCAGACCCATTATTATGTTGTCGATTGGTTTGGTATTTTTTACGGTGGCAGGAATTGGTTATTTGGTGCATTGGTTAATTCCGGCCATTCCTTTGCCTGCAGCTTTTGCATTAGCAGCCGCACTTTCGCCAACAGATGCGGTATCACTCAGATCCATGACGGCGGGAGCGCGCATACCCGACCGCATCATGCACATTTTACAAGGAGAGGCACTTTTAAATGATGCCTCAGGTTTGGTGTCGTTTAAATTAGCTGTTGCTGCGATGCTAACTGGGGTGTTTTCACTGAAGGGGGCATTATGGAGCCTATTTTTTATTAGTCTTGGTGGGATTGCCATTGGGGTTACTCTGACCTATGTTTTTATTTCACTTTTAGGAAAGCTCACTAAGCATAACGTGCATGAGACCACCACGGAAAATTTATTATTGTTGCTCTTACCTTTTACGGTATACCTCATCGCTGAAAAGTTAGGCTTTTCGGGCGTTTTGGCTACTGTTGCTGCGGGTTTTACCGTGGATAGAGCTGGATTTTTAGATAGAACAATGGCCAAAATGCGTCTGGAAGGCCATTTTGTTTGGGGGGTTCTCGATATCACTTTAAATGGAATTATCTTTATTCTGTTAGGATTATATTTGCCCCATGCGATTAAATTCCTTAAGGCAACAGGCTATAGTTTATCTGAATATACCATGATTGTTGTTCTTATTACGCTGACCCTAATTCTCCTCCGTACTGCATGGATCTATTTAACCTTGCCTTTCGAAGCCTTAATATCCAGACGAAATAAGAGTTCTTGGCGTTTTCCCAACATAAAGATAATTGGTACTTTTTCGCTCGGGGGAGTGCGTGGCGCAATTGCTCTGGCAGCGATTTTATCGTTGCCGCATATGGCTGATGGTGGTCCTTTTCCTGAACGTAAGCTGTTAATTATTCTTGTTATTGGTGTTGTTCTTTGTTCTTTATTGATTACTAGCTTGTTTCTGCCTTTAATCACACCAGGTTTGAAAAACTTACTGCATAAGCACAATCAAGATGAAGAAAATGAAGCGGTACTTGCATTATCTAAAGCCGCAGTTGAAGCAATCAAAACAAAAATGAAGAGCTTATGTGACGAAGTCAATGGGCGAGAGCGGGACTTATGCATGGAGGTGGCTAATAAATTAATGGATTCTTTTAATCAATTTATTGTCTCAAACCATGGCACTGAAAATGAAAAATTAGAGAGTATCTTAGCTTTAACCTTCGAACGACAACTGCGATATGCTGCTTTGGAGGGGGCTCATCAGGAGTTGCGCTCTTTGCGGAAAGAAAGAAAAATCAATAACACGACCATGATGAAAATTATTGCTCGCCTGGATTTAAGGCAAATTGCGTTACATACAGAGCATCAAATACTTACTGGTTCTTTAGGAACAACGACTCAAGGAGTAAAAGGGGCATAAGATCGATAAGCAATCATAACGAAAAGCACAGTAGGCTGGGCTGTTAAGCCCAGCATGTGCAGAGTTAGTTCTTACTCTCGTGCTTATCCATTGGTCTTAGAAAAGAAACATATTGGCATGGTTACATGCTGGGCTTAGCAGCCCAGCCTACGTTCATTTAGCTTTGTCAACGAATTACCTAACATATACAGGGATGACGGGTTTCAATAGTAAAGGGTCCTCATTACCAGCCAAATTTCATTTCTACTCCGAGGTAATCCGAGTTATGTCCGCCCACGGCGGCAATTGCTTCGGCAACTTGAAAATGCACGAATTCAAGTGCACTGGTAAAATGATAGGACATTAACCAATCAAAACGGAGTTGGTAATAGTTTCCAGTATAGTTGCCTCCCTCGCCAGCTGTCCCAGGGACTGGGGTTAATGGCTGGGTATAAATTGCATCAGCTGTTGTTTCTCTCCATAAAGCGGCAGCCGCTATCATTGCGCTGAATACAGGATTAGGTTTCACGGTGAGTGAGGGTTTAACATGAATAAAGTTCGAATACCCAGTGTATCCTGCTAAAGTAATATAATAACCATTTGGAAACAGTGGATTAAATGTGCCTAAAGTATTGCCATTCTTATCATGATTACCTGATGCAGCATCAAACTGCAAACCAATTCTTGGCTGCCAAGCTATTTTTTTTATTGTATATCCTGAGCGAGATCCTATTGCCCAGGCACGAATTTTTTTATAAGAAATAGACCCTTCTTGTCCCATAACCTCAAAATCCCAGTCCAAGGCAACTCCCAGGCCGACGAGCCGTGCATCGAGAATATTGCGTCGCTCATTACCTGATACGGAAATATATTTCACATTATCGTGTTTGAAATGGGCGATATAAGAATTAATTTTACCTAATCCTGCTACTTTTCGCTCAATACGAAATCCGCTGAAGGTATAATTACTTGTACTGTAATCATCAAAGGCTCTAATGTTGCGTACGATGACAGGGCGGCTATAAAATGAAATATAGCGCCATAGACCATGTTCATAATCACCCCAAATTGCATCATAGGATTGACGCACATTAGGTCCGTCGCGTACAGAAACAAAGCGTTGTAAATCGAATGCAAACTGTTGTCGTCCTACACGAAACTTAAACGTACCACCGCCAATAGGCTCAACAAGTGTTGTAAATCCCTGTTCCAAATCTACTCGGTCCTGATCAACTGGAGTAATAATTGTTTTCCAAGGGGCATTGTCATTCTGTAATTGGACAAAGGATTGTAATTGATTGGCAATATGTAAATCCGCATGCGCTTCAAGACGACTAATTACGTAAGATTGCGGTACGCTATTGCCCACGCCGAAATTTACTGCATTATTACTTTCAAAACGTTCACGTGCATTAACCCCAAAAGAAAGATAGGTGTGGGGATCTGTTTTTGATAAGGGAATATACTTTAATTCATCAAATGGTTCGCGCGGAACTTTAGGATTAGCTAATACGGACCAATCTTCTTGCCAACGATTAAACATAATCGAAGGGCGTTTGGGCACCTCCGAAGAGGAGTTAAGCTGCGCGGCTGTTAAGGGGAAGTAACAAAATAACAGCGCGCAGAGAATGATGCTTTTAAAACTCATGCCATTTTAATCAGAGAGTACATGCTAATGACTCTTTTTTGACATTTCATGAATTTCAGCGATATAACCGCCTGGAAATTTAACCATTGCTGAGGTACGGTTGTCTGTAGCAAAAGGTGCAATAAGAATTTCTACACCTGCAGCTTGGGCCTTAGCCAGCGTTTCTTTCAAATTGCCCACCTCATAACCAGTCATTTCTCGTCCATACGGCCAGGGTAGATGTCCATTAGTCACCATAACCAACATTTTGCCAAAACCAGATTCAATCATAATGCGTCGATAAGCGCTTGCGGGTTGACCTATTTCTACTCCTGGAGCTTTAGGATTATCCTCAATAACTTTCCCCTTTGAGAATTGGGTAAAGCTATCAATGAACTCTTTGGCACGGTCAGGAGAAACATAGACTCTATTTTCTGGAATTGTCGTTAATGGATCATAATTAGGTGGGGTAAAATGCCAATAGATTTGCATGTTGACTCCACCAGGCCATTGGATAATTGCATCACGACCGATAGGGTCCTTAAAGGGGCTGACAATAATGTCTGCGCCTAGAGCGCGGGCATCAGCAAGGGCTTTATCAAAATCGTTCACGAGATAACCTGTACGCTCAAGCCCAAAGGGATAGGGGATAGGTGTTTTAAAACCAAATACAGAAATAGTCCCTGCAGGTGTTAAAGCAAGCTGTGACATGGTTTGACTAGGTGTTGGTGTGACTTGAAAAACGCCCTGTTTCGAGGTCTTGCCACCAAACGTAGCAGTGAAACTGGAGACAAAACTATCGAAGTCTTCTGGAGCAACATAGACATGTGTTGTGTCATATTGAGGTCCAACCGCATAACCTGCATTTTGAGCAATACCGATTGACCAATAGGTCAACATTAAAAAAATGAAAACCCCATGTTTCATGCGTAACATTTGCGCTCCTTGCAATAGTTGATGAGAGTCCGTCCCTCGTTGTGTAGAAAATTATAATCCTAATTAAATATTTTGTCGTTGATGAACTATATTTTAAGGAATCTAATTTTATCAACTCAATATTGTACAAGGACGAACATGATGGATAAGAAAATAGAGTTATTGACCCCTAAGAACTGCGCTTTATTAATGATTGATTATCAACCACAAATGGCTTTTGGTGTCGTAAGTATTGATAGACAAGCATTAAAAAATAATGCAGTGGCCCTTGCTAAGTCTGCAAAATTATTCCACGTTCCTACAATTCTCACTTCAGTAGAAACAGAAAGTTTTAGTGGGTTCATATGGCCGGAGTTACTTGATGTCTTCCCCAAAAACGACATTATTGAACGAACCAGTATGAATTCCTGGGATTCTGAACAAGTCAGACAGCAGATTAAAAATACCGGGAAGAAAAAACTTATTCTTGCTGGTCTATGGACTGAAGTCTGCATCAATATGTGTGCGTTTTCTGCCATGCAAGATGGCTATGAGCTTTACGTTGTTGAAGATGCATGTGGGGGAACAAGCGTGACAGCACATCAATCATCAATGAATCGCATGCAACAAGCGGGTGTTGTTCCCGTATGCTGGCAACAAGTACTGCTTGAATGGCAACGTGATTGGGCAAGAAAAGAAACCTATGATGGGGTGATGAACATTGTCAAAGAACACAGCGGCGCTTACGGTATGGGGGTTGATTATGCGTATACGTTGGTTCATAAGCAACCATCTCGAAGTGAATGGAATGGAAAAACGGTTAAATAATCGAGGAGTAATGCGCTCAGCTATTTTTTCATGAGCATTTTGCTAAGCGTCAGCGTCACAAGGAGGTTTCACTATGGACGTTATATACTACAATGGCAATTTTAAGGGTTCTGATATTCATGAAAAAATAACCGCTGTTGCCATTAAAGACAGTCGATTCGTTCAATTTGGCTCTGATGCTGACATCATGAAGTTAAAAACCGCGCAAACCAGACTGATTGATTTGCAAAAAAAAACCGTGATTCCAGGATTAAATGACTCCCACATACACCTCATTCGCGGTGGGTTAAATTTTAATATGGAACTGCGATGGGATGGGGTGCATAGTCTTCATGATGCGCTATTGATGCTAAAAGAGCAGGCAGAGCGTACCCCTGCACCACAATGGGTTAGGGTAGTAGGGGGGTGGACTGAGTTTCAATTCAAAGAACGAAGAATGCCAACCTTGGATGAAATTAATACGGCGTCAAAAGATACTCCGGTTTTTGTTTTGCATCTCTACGATCGTGCGTTGTTGAACAAAGCAGCATTGCATGCCATAGGCTACGATAAAGAGACTAAAGAGCTTCCTGGGACTTTAATTCAGCGTGATAAACAAGGAAACCCAACAGGGATGCTCATCGCGCATCCTAATGCAATTATCCTTTATTCTGCTCTAGCACAAGGTCCCAAGTTAAGTCGCGAGGATCAAATTAATTCTACGTTACATTTTATGCGGGAATTAAACCGTCTTGGCATTACCAGTGTGATCGATGCAGGCGGTGGTTTTCAAAACTTCCCAGAAGACTATGAAGTGATCAGTGAACTTGCCAATGAAAATAAACTCACGCTGCGGATTGCTTATAACTTATTTACACAAAAGCCAGGTCATGAACTAGAAGATTTTACCCATTGGACACAAACCTCAACCTACCACCAAGGTAATGAGTACTATAGACACAATGGCGCGGGGGAAATGCTGGTATTCTCCGCTGCGGATTTTGAGGATTTTTTACAGCCATGTCCCGATTTACCCTCCGTAATGGAAGATCAATTAAAACCTGTAGTGCGTGTTTTAGCAGAAAATAAATGGCCTTTTAGGCTGCATGCAACGTATGATGAGTCTATTGCCAGAGCATTGAATGTTTATGAAGAAGTTCACGCAGAAACGCCTATTGATAAACTGCATTGGTTCTTTGACCATGCAGAAACAATTTCTGAGCGCTCCATAGAACGAGTACAAAAGCTAGGGGGCGGGATTGCTATTCAAAACCGAATGGCATTTCAAGGCGAGTATTTCAGTGAGCGCTATGGCAAAGAAAAAACCTTATATACGCCACCCATTAAAAAAATTCTTGAGGCAGGAATTCCCATAGGCATGGGCACTGATGCAACGCGTGTTTCCAGTTATAACCCGTGGTTATGTCTTTATTGGCTTACTACAGGAAAAACTGTAGGCGGACAATTGCTTTATAATGAAGACAACATCCTTTCCAGAGAAAAAGCATTAGCGCTTTATACTCAAGGAAGCGCTTGGTTTTCTAATGAGGCAGAGACAAAGGGTTCTTTTTTACCCAATCAACTCGCTGATTTTGCGGTGTTGTCTCAGGACTTTTTCCAAATACCTGATGAGGAAATTAAAAATATTTATTCCATGATGACGGTAGTTGGTGGGCAAATTGTGCATGCTTGTGAACAATTTAAGCAATATAACCCACCGCTCCCACCGGTGAGCCCCTCTTGGTCACCGGTTAAATATTATGGTGGATATCAGCAACGGAAAGTGCCGTCGACCACTATGCAATCCCTCCATCATTATCACCACCACCATCATCACTGTAAAAATAACTCAGGTTTATGGGGCGGGTGTTTTTGTTGGGCATTTTAAAGAGTAAGTAGGTAACGAGAATGATTCCCTCAACCTTGCCCAATTCAAGTATCGTGTTTTTACTGTATTGTGAGTTACAACGCAGCTCTCAAATCTGACTTTTCTCTATGACTATGAGTCAGCAGGGTAGGCTGGGCTGCTAAGCCCAGCATGTAACACCGTGCTGAAATATGTCTTTCTTAGAAACATCATAGATAAGATACGCTTCATAATGGAGGGCCTGAAAGGACTCAGCTAATGCTGGGCTTAGCAGCCCAGCCTACCCGGCTATCTATGTATCCTTTGGGCTGGTTGCGCAAATAATTGTTCGTTTGTCTGAGCTTTCATTACCGGAATGAAACCATCCAACAGTTCATTCTTAAATACTCTCGATCGCTCATTAGTGATTTAGTATTTATGGGGACGGTCCGGGACGGACCCCTGTAAAAAAGAAACAAATTGCCATTTATTACTTGAGAACTGGGTTTATCTAATATCTATATCAGATAAACCATTGTAAATAAGCTTTCGTGGTTTAGCTACCGCCAAAGCAGGCATCTAAGGTGACTGCATCGCTTGCTGGAAGCCAGTGGCCGTAGGCTTCGCCATGCCAACGACTGCTTTCTTTTAGTTTCGCTTGCACAATGTGTTGTGTAAGCCCCATGCGGTTAACCCACTCACCGCAGCGCTTTTTAACTTGTCTTCGAATTTGGCCGCGCATAAACGAGTAACGACAAGGATTGTAGGCTTCATTTAAGTTATCTGAAATGTAGGGTTTTAGTAGATTTTCTTTAGTGACGTGCTTGGAAAACTCCCATATGCCATCATGCAAAACCAGGATCGGCGGCAGCGTACGCGCCCCAATTTTTACACTATGTGCAAGATTCATATAAAATTTCCATCCTGCATAGTTTCCTGCCAGATCACCATTGGAATAAACCCCATTAATTAAGGTGCCTAAATAAGTTTGTTCGAGAAACTGACCATATAAAACGATCGCAGCATGGGCTTGTTCTGCAGTTTTTCCATGATCTAGGTAATACGTATAAATTTTGTAGTAGGTATGTCCCATCATGAAAAAATGACCTAGTTTATCCGTACCAAAATAATAACCATACATATTAATTGTTGGTGCAAGTCCGATTACAAACAGGGGTGATTGTGAGAAAACCATCCAATAAACAGTTTTCCAAGGCAAGGTTTCTTTATGGAACACAGGTCTGGATTCTTTGGGTAAGCGACGTAACCAGCGTGGAAAGCCAGGACCAGTATATTTATAGACTAAGTCAGCAAGATAGACATCTTTACGTCGTGATGCCAATTGTGATGCAGCAAGCCGGCTGTGCTGCGCTCTTGGTACCAGCATTTGGATTTCTGCATTGGTTTGTGCGACCGCTTTTTCGAGTACTTCATAAAGTCTGTAGCTCGCAATTGGCCCGATGTCTTGTAGTTCGCCGGGGGGGAGGGTGAATTGATCCGTTTCTTCTGCTTGAGATTGCTGTATTCCGAAAATACTAAGTAATGTAATTAAAAAGAAAATCCGTGTAAAAAACATAATTCCTTTCTCATTTCTAAGTCCAATACGACATTAAAATACAAAATATTTCTCTCTGTCTAGAAAAATCGTTTAAGAAACATGATGCAATGGTTTTGTCCCCTTAAGCACTCAGTCCTTAATATAGTGTGGCATTTTTGCTAAACTAAGAATGTTTATTCAAAGGATTAAGGCATGTTGAAAAAGCTAAAAAGTGTTTCTTATCACACCTCGCCAGCCACTTTATTCGTGTTTGCGTGTATTTTTACATTCACGCTTATTTATGCGGTTAAAACAAATTTTCTGATAATTGATGCAGATATATTCTGGCATACTGCCAGTGGTCGCTGGATTGTTGAACACGGTCAGCTGCCAGCAAATGATCCTTTTTTATCTATTGCCGCCTCAGTAACCAATGATCGCACTTGGGTTTGTCATTTTTGGCTCACCGATGTTTTATTTTTTTACACTCAATCTTATTTTAATTGGATAGGTATTACGGTATTGACCTGCTTTTGTTTTGCCTTAGCTATGATGATTTTAATGCGTTATTTAGAACGCTATCTCAGGACTTCCGCGGCCTTACTTTTAACCCTTTTTAGTATGGGAATCCTCATAACGCATTTAATTGCCCGACCGCATATTATTATTTTGCCATTGTTGGTCATCTGGGTGGGGGAATGTGTCAAAGCACGCGATGAACAGAGGGCTCCTCCTTTTTGGCTCTTGGTGATTTATTTTTTTTGGATTAATTTGCATGGGATTGAGGGGATTCCTGGATTTGTCATTGCAATGGCTTTTGCTTTTGAGGCATTTATTGATGCAAAAAGCACAAAGCAACAACTCAAGGTTATAAAAACATGGGGGCTATTCTTAATATTAGCGCTACTCGTTTCTCTATTTTTATCCCCAGTAGGTGTTGCGACCTGGCAGTACTTTATTGCATTTTTTAAGTTCTCCCACATGCAATTTATTGCCGAATTTAATCCACCTGTGCTTGCTAATTTATTCATACTGGAAATTTGGTTGGCAGTGATTTTATTTATTGCTTTATCGAAGAAACTTTATGTGCCACTTTATCGTTTACTCATGCTTTTAGGCATCTTATTTTTAACGATAAATAGTTATTATGTGGTGAATTATTTTGCTATTTTATCAGCATTTTTACTGGCGCCCCCCTTACAGCAAGCCTTTGCACCGCGCTTGGATCCAACACCGAACAAAACGACGCACCCTGCTCTATTTTGGGTCATGATGCTGGCGATAACCTTATATACACTAGCCTTCAGCGGCTGGATAGTGAAACATCATGCGACCTTACCTGACAATTTGTCTACAGCCCCTTATAAAGCCATTAACTTTGCTAAAACCGCACAGCTCACAGGTCCGTTATTTAATGAAGAGGTGTTTAACGGGTATTTGGCACTTGCAGGTTTTCAGCCTTTTATTGACGATAAAGTGGAGCTTTATAATCAAGATTTTGCTAAGGCATATTTCTGTGCTACCACCCATGGCGGTATATTTTTAACTAATTTATTACAGCGTTATCAAATAAATTGGGTCATTTTAAGTCCATATACTGCCGCAGCAGTGACTACGTTAGAAACAGATAAAAATTGGAAATTACTCTACGCAGATAAATTAGCAGTAATTTTTCAACGGATAACACCTTACCCTGACTCACCGCCAATGAAGAGTATTGCCAGGTGTAAACTGTCGGATTAGAAAATTTATTGTTCAAGGATTCAATGTGGGGAGCGTTAGATATGGGGAGTAGTTTGAAGGAACAAGAAAATGCACGCGAGTTAAATTATAAACAAAAATTTAATGTTGACGCGGCCAGTGGGTTAATTGTTGGTGTCGCTACTTCAGGGATTTTTAATCCATGGGATCGCGCTTTATATTTATCTGTGAAATACAATCGTCCGTTTCTTACAGCTGCAAACTTTAAATCCCCATATCAAGGATTCTCGCAAGCTCTAGTACAACGCACTTTTCTTGGCGGCATTTACTATGTGGCTCAGGGGCAGCTTAACACGTATCTATTTCCTTACCTCCATAATCAGTTAGGTTTTAGCCAAACACTGTCTCAATTTTATGTAGGTATGGCTGCAGGAAGTATTGGTGGGGCCTTAACTAATAGTATTTCTGCCATTAAATACCACACATGGGGAAAAGAGGGCGCTTCTTTTCGTTCCAGTGCTCATGAGATGTGGACTCAGGGAGGCATTCAAACTTTTGTAAAAGGTACTACAGCGACAATGACACGTGATATGGCCTTTGGCAGTACGTATGAAATGTTACGAAGTCTGATGAGGACTAAGGCCGAAAAAACAGAGAGCAAAAAACTCAGCGCCAATCAATCATTTATTTATAATGCGGGCGCAGCGGCAGTGGCTACTGTTGTATCAAGCCCATTTAATTATGTTCGCAACATGCACTATGCAACGCCGCCAGACCGCAAACCAGCATCAGCGTATGAGGTGTTAACCCATTTATGGAATGAATCAAAAAATCCGGGGCAGTCTTTCGTAAGTCGATTGAGTTTTTTCCAACAAAAACTCAGATTTGGTTGGGGTACTGCAAGAGTTGCAGTTGGAATGGCCGTTGGTCAAAAACTATTTGATTGGACTCGCGACCAGCTGAGCCACGCATCATCAGATGCAACAGAGAATACTTTGAAAAAATAATGGGCTATAACAAATTAAAAGGAGTTAAAGTGATATTTTTTACAATGGCAGGGAAAAAACACACCCTTCAATTTAAGAGGCTCTCTGAGTTCACTGAAGATAAAGATGAGTATATAAAGCTCACGGCATCATGGGCAAAAACCGCATGGGGATATCTGCATCTGGACGATAAAAAATATTATCTAAGGGAGGTTAAGGAAAAACAAAACGAGATTTATGTTGCAACCTTTTATGGACTACCAGTTGCTATGTTTGGTTTATTTGAAAGAAGGCTCGATCCTTTTCGTGATGAGGATGATAATACGCTTGCTCCCAGCAATACCGAATTAAAAGCCGTTTACTTTGATTATGTTTTTGTGGAAGAGAAGGTAAGAGGTTTAGGTTTTGCACGCCAACTTTTGGATAAAGCAAAAGCTTTGGCGATTGAATTGGGCGCTGATTTAATTTATCTCGAGACTTTGAATCCTAAGCTAAATAATATGTATAAAAAACTCGATGCAAAGGTTATTTGTGAGGGACAATATATTGAAAACCCCACAGACGTATTAAGCATCAACATCAAAAAACCAGACGCCCAGGTTGTTTGTGAAGCGCTTGAGTTTGAACGTCGCCCACGGATGTATTAAATCTCAGATTATCCCCTCCCGATATATTTCATATAGGGGATAGCTCTGCCTCTTTTTTTGAGGTAGAGAAGCATCTGATTGTTGAGAATAGAAGATAAATAATCTCTCAATAAGTTGTTTAAAAAAACAAATTGCCTTGTTTTGCTATAATATGACTAACTAATTCATATTATTGGAGAGCTAAGATGCGAACTAAACTCACATCAGGGCTAAGTATGTTTGCTCCCCGGTCCTCTTTGCTATCTATGGAACCGTTTTTTAAACTGGATTCAAACATGTGGGGATTCGCATCGCATAGAAAAACGACTTTTGCAAGAGGGCCTTATATGCCCATATCTTTTGGTGGAACTCAATTAACACGAGATAATGCGCTTCCCAAATTAAGCACACTGACAAGAAGTCAATGTTATGCAAGAACAATGGATACTAGTGAGTTTGCACATAGCGCTCGGCTTGGAAGCTCAACTCAAGTACCTTCCGGATTGTGTGGTGCGTCTCAATTGGTAAAGTATCAGCGGGATGGAAGTGTGGATGCCAGAAGAACAGAAAGTGCTTTTACGGCACACCACAAGCAAACTGGCAAAGAATATCAAGGTGCTGCGTTATCCTTCTCGCATCAATGGTCAATTTATCATGTTTGTTCTATTGTTTCTGGAAAATCAAGCATCGTTTTGGTTGATCCAACAGGGCTTCCTGATGATCATATGCATGTCCAGGGAACTGGGACAGAAGAAGGAGGCGGATATGATCCATCTGGTGACCGTGACACGTATTCTTTTGAGCATGAGGTAACACTACAAGATGTGCCGGCGATACTTATTCCCGGAAGACTTCACCGGCAAGCTACGAAGGTGGTCTATTCGACTAACCCATTTTTTATTGATCTACAAAATAAATCATTACCAGAAGAAGTACGATCCTTAGCGCTCAAAGCGGTTCAAGATTATGCCATAGCCAATGCCATACGCAGAACAGGCAAACCCGTACCAGGACGTCCAGTTGTCACCATAGATGAAGCGATTCAATCTCAAGTACAAGCAATAGATAGAAATTTTGAGGCAATGATTGAGATACTGGGTATGGGCCCCCAAGTGCAGAATATGTATTACACCATGCTTTGTGATTTGCGGGGAAGAGACAGAGTAGCTCCTTCCCATTATACACATATTGAAGTTGAGGAACCAGAACAAGCGCCAACTGAAAGCTCAGTTAAAATAGAAGAGATTACTGATGAGGAAGCAATAAAATTAGAAGGAGAAGAGGTTCAGGACGATGTAACTGCACCAAAAAGTAAATCACCCTAATGCTGGGCGATACTTAAAAACGTACAAGTATCAATAGCATATAGTTCAATTTTGATAGTTAATTTGCTAAATTGAGTAAATTTTATTAAAATAGACTTCGCTCATTACTTAGCAAATTTTAATTCAAAAGAGTATATATCTATGATGCTGAAGCTTATGCGACCATTTACAGTGAAAAGCCCTCTTTTTTTTCAGTCTTCATCTTTCTCGAGTCAAGCTGCTACTAACCCTGCATTTCGTGTGCGACTAATGGAAAAAGGTGGCGATAGAATTGGTGTAATCACCTCCAAAGAAAATGATGTTGAAAAATTATCAAAATTAAAAGAAGAGTTGGCTGCGAAAGATTATGAAGTGTACTCAGTAAGACCAGATGAAATTATGGTGGTACAAAGTAAAGCTAAATTCCTAAAAGACATCAATGATTCTGCAAAAGCGATTGAGAATAATGCCTCTAAGTTAACGCCTTAGTGCTTCAACTAAGGGCTTAATAGCGATTGAATTTTGGCTCAAGTTTTCTAATTGTATTGCTCAATATAAATTGATCTTAGAAAAAGCTGCAGGTACTATGCGTTCATTATGCTAAAATGAGAGTCTATTATGTTTTTTAAATACCCGAATCCTGATATTTCACCTCAAGAATTACAGCGAGTCGTTCGAAACTTACAGACACAACGTGAGTTGATCGAACGCCAATTGAAAGATGGCTCTATATCGCAACAGACTGCACAGGATGAAATGAAGCGTTTGTCAACACTTATAAGTGCTTATAACAATAATACACTGTCAGTATTAGACGCCCAGCAACCCAATTACACACCACAGTAACCGCACTGTATCTCAGATGTAGCCTGATTGCTTGCAACCAGGCTACATTTTGTTCCATTTTGTTGTCGCGCGTGTTGGCATTAAACGTACGATCAATCGATTACACACTATAGTAAGATCAGTTCAATAGACCCTATAATACAAGAAGATGGCTTTAATATTGAGGGACATATGCCCAAGGCAGGGATGGATCATTTTGTACTGAATGTAGCAAATATTGATAGGATACTGGCATTTTATGAGAATGTTTTGGGATTGCATCCCGAACGAGTAGAGGAATTTCGTGCTGGCAAAATATCGTTTCCATCAGTCCGTATTAACGCGGATACGATCATTGATCTTTTTCCCAAAGAAATATCGACACACCAGGATGATGAACAGTCGAATCATTTAAATCATTTTTGTCTTTCCTTTGATAAAAATGAATGGGATAAGGTATATCAAAGAATTAAATCTCATAATATCTCAATTGAAGAAGGTCCAGTAGAACGTTGGGGTGCGCATGGACAAGGCATTTCGATTTATATTTTAGACCCAGAACATAATAAAATTGAACTACGCTATTACCCATAGCAAGGGGCCTGACTTGCTAAATTGTAGCCTGGTTGCAGCCAAGCGGAACCCGGGGGAGTGAAGCCTGATTTTTTATCTGTAACCCGGGTTACGGTTTTTGCCTCATCCAGACTACTTTCGCTTTTACTCATTTTAATTACCCCAATAGTGCATTGATATAGGTTAATTATGGAAGAACGTTTGGTTTGTTTTTTGATCTTATTGTATAATAAAGTTCTAATTCATAAACACCGTGATCAATACGGTATTAAAAATTTTAAATTACGAGCAGAATAAGAAGACACTTTATGGAAAAAATTACCTGGCTAAATGAGTGAGTTTATTAATGCGATTATTTCCTAAAAAAGAACAAAGTAAAGCCCTAGTGAGATTTGTCTTTTTAGCCGGACTATTTGGCATAGCCATCCTGTTTTTTGAGTCTCTATCTTTGCATGATGCCAAAGACAAATCAGATGGTATCTTATTCGCTATTTCAATATATGTTTTTTTACTCGCCTTTTTTGCAGGAAAGCCCGTTGAGCGTTTACGATCCTTGTGTACTATTTTGTTTGGCTTAGTCTTAATGTGTTTTTCTATTTTCTTTCAGGTCTTTTATTTCAGAAGTATTTCGATGACGCATATGCTCTTTACGTTTATCTGTCTTGGATGTATGTGGGGTTTGGGACGTACTTTGTCCGTCATTGTTACATGCTTTTGATGCAACACGATTAAGCTCTTAGTTCTTTAGCAGGCGTACGTTGGGATAAGGGAATATGTGTACATAAGTTGAACATTATTGTATAATAATGCTAATAGCTTTTTATCGATGTATTATGATTACGCGTAAACTTGCCCACTACATGTATGCAGAAGCCTCTCTCACTACAGGCCTGGATAATATTTTAGATACTACCCTGGCAAATATCTATGTCAAAGATAAAAAAGGATGCTATTTAGACTGTAATCATAACATGTTACATGTTAACAAGATGCAAGATATGAAGGGAAAAATGGATTATGACTTGTTATGGAAAGAACAAGCTCCTCTCCTTATGAAAAATGATGCAGAGATAATACAACAGAATAAAGCGAAAACGTTTCTTGAGACAGTTCAGCTGGATGGTTCGATTCAGCATTATCTTAGTCGTAAGGCACCGTTATACACTCGACAAGGAAAAATCATTGGTGTCGTTGGAATATCCTTTTTGATTGATGGGGATACCCCTTTGTTTTCGACAATGCATGAGACGGCTCTAGTTGCTAAGCCTAACGCGAATGTTCACTTTAATCCATCCCTCTTACCTGAGCAAAATGCCAATGGTCAACTGACAACGAAACAAGTTAAATGCTTGTACTATTTGGTTAAAGGGATGACAATAAAGCAAATTGGTCAAAAATTAAATTTATCCCCCAGAACAGTTGAAGACCATCTTAATGCAGCTAAAAATAAACTTAACTGTTATAACCGGGCGGAGTTAATTGCAGCAGCATTGCAACTGCCGATTATTAGAAATCAATTGTAATAAGGCTCACTCTTGATTGTGGACAAAGATTTGATTCTGCCTCAATGAGTTGGCGCCGTAACTCGGGTTTCGCTACGCTGCACACAGGCTACAGTTGTTCATATAGCTGAGTGGCTGCAAAATGTGCTCGAGAGATTTAAATCGACCAACTGAGTTGGGTTGCCTCATACTTTGGAAGTGGGTCTCTAACTCTTCCTTCTTTTATGTATACCTTTTTCTGCTCATCTGTCCTGAAAAATAAAATATTATCATGATAGGGCTTTACTGTTGAGCGATGAGCAATACTAATAATTGTTGTTTTTGGGAGACGTTTTTTAATGAGTTCGTAGACTAGCGCTTCTATATCTTCATCTAAGGACGCTGTCGCTTCGTCTAAAAACACCCAGTCTGGTTTTCTTAATAAGACGCGAGCAAAGGCAATTCGTTGTTGTTCTCCTAGAGATTTAAAGCCAATTTTTTCATCCAATTTATTAGCTAGTGCCCCCAGGTTAACTGCTTTTAGTGCATTAATTAACTCTTCATCCGGATAAGGGCAATATGAGTCGGGATAAGCGAGCACATTCCTTAATGTATCATCAGGAAGAGTTGGTTTCTGAGGTAAAAAATAAATAGATTTCCTGCTGTTAGGAATAAAAATTTCACCCTCACCAGATTGCCAAGTACCTGCTATAGCTTTAAATAGACTGCTTTTTCCTGTTCCTGAAGGGGCTTGAATTAGAGTATGTACACCGGCAGTGAATTTTAAAGTAAGTCCTTTCATAAGTAGTTCATTACTGCTATGGAGTGCAAGATCTAAGTCTCGCACCTCAAGATTTTTACTTTGCTTATCTATAATATGAATAATTTTTTGTGTTGACTCACCGGCATTCTTTTTATTTAAAATGGTTTGCAATTCATTAACGCGATCCAGGCTTGTTCTAAATTTATTAATTGTCTCAAAGGATTGAATAAACCAATTGAGTGAACGTGCCACCATGGAGAAGTAATAACCAACAGAATAAAAAACATCCAAGCTGATGAGATCGGCCATATATAAAGGAATTGAAATCATGAACGGAACAATTGCTTGAACAATACTATTAAACACATTAAACGTTTTGACTTTATTTTCAACGGATAGCCTGTTTATGGTTTTTGCGTTTAAGGAGTCTACTTCATTTTCAAGTCGATTTTTGTAATACGTCTCCGCTTGTTCAATGGCAATTTCTTCAGAGTGTTCCTTAAGTTGGTGTAGTGTCCCTCGCAAATTGGACTGCGCTTTAGTCTCATCGTTGGTCAGTTTATTCAAACGATTGGTTATATAGTAACCAATTAGAGAGGATACACTACCTATCAAGAGGGCGGTGAGAATTAAGTAGCCTGGTCCTAAAAACATGAACGATATGGAGCTTCCAGCTATCCCTAAGAGTACAATGTACATTGTAAGATTAGAAAAATTATCGATAAATCCTAAAGTTAGCTCTAAGGAGGACTCAACAATTTTATCGATATCTTCTTGAATGCGTTGTTCTGGATTATCAAGATCTTTGTAAATTCTGGAAATTTCTAGATAATTCGTTTTGTTTTTTAAGTACTGATTGATTATTTTCTTTGTTAACCACGACCGCCAATCAACATATAACTCATTTTTAAATAGGTTCGCCAAATAAGTCAATCCAGCCATTCCTCCTGCAATCAAAAGACCTGCCCCTATCCCTATTGCAAACAGTGCTAAATCCTTCGCCATAAACGCCGCAAAAATATAGGGAAAGCACCACCATCCCATAACAAAACCCAAAGCAGATACAGCTAAGACACAAAGCACACTTCCAGAAAGCAACCAATAGGCTAACTGCTTGTCTTCTGAGTTTTTAAAATAATCAAACAACAATTTGATGCTACGTTTGAAATAAGAGGGTTTGGAAGGCGACTTATTGGGCATAGTGCGTAACTGTTAAATAAAAACGCAATATAACATAGCCTTTATTTTGTTCAATAGGATTGTGATTCACGAGTAGGCCGGGCCTTGACCCGACAATTTACAATAATTTAAGGAAAGAGCTTATCTGTAGGCTGGCCGTTCGCAACCAGGATTTTCAGTGTTCCCAAATTAAACTCCAACTGCAAGCAGCCAGGTCACGCGGTGCCAGGCTTTAGGGAAAAGATGCGCCCTGTGTCTTACCATGTTGGGTCGAAGTGTCATAATTTGTATCCCAAGTATTATGTCTCTTCACGATACCTTGAGCTGTATTTTCAATGTTCGCTTGCAGCATCTCGCACGAAGACATGGGCGGGATTTGTAATAAGGCCTCTTCTATTTCAGCGGCCACCTCCTTACCATTGTTTCCGTGCCCCTCTTCATGTTTGCTCAAATTACTAAGGTAAGTCTCCCACTTTAATTGGGACTCAGCACTTCCGTGCTCTTTGTCTTCCCATTCAGGTAGAATGGTCACAATATTAGCGCTGACCTTTACTTCAGTAAGATAACAAGGATTTTTCGTAGCATTATCATAATGCCATCTATAGTTCCAATTGATATGCCAAGATGTTTTTGCATCGTAATGTTTATCGGTAGAAACAGGTCCTAACTCATTAAGATGGTTGCGCAATTCTTGTTCAGTAGCTCCGCTTACTTTATAGAAAGTCTGGGTCGTATAGATGGCAGGGGTAGCAAAGATTTTGGTAGTAAAAACTGTAAGAGGAAGTAAAACAAAGGCAAGTTTCTTCATTATTTGTTTACCTTATAATCGAATGAGCAACCTTGATAAGCCAAGGTTTAACCTACAAAAAGAGCGAATTAATTGGAGTCAAATTGTTCGCTTAATGTGCAATTATAAATGATTTTCCTTAAAATATTATTAACCAAAATAAACCAATTGAGCGAGAAGTATTTTGCGATACAGTTCTGGAAAGTCAGATAATATTTTAATTTGAAGGGATTTTAACCGCAGCCTGGTGGCTCGCAACCAGGCTACACTTAATAAATCTCATTCTTAGAAACCAACGAAACCTTTCAAAAGAGAAGCTTGTAAGTCGGTAACTTCATAATCTAAATTTTCTATACTATAGAGTGTCTTAGCTGAAATCTGATGCATGTTAAGTGATGGAGTGGAAAGAAATGTTTGGGCTTTTCTAAAATCGTCGTCTTCGACAATTCTAAATTTTAATGTTGGTTCAAGCGCGCATACTTTAGACAATTCTGCTTTAGTGATTGAACCAACTAAAATATGCCAAACTCCCGAACAGTTTGTATACGGTAAATTATCGCCATTCCGATTATAGCCCAACCAAGACTTAAACTTTAAATCATCTCTTCCAAGACGTGTTTTAAATAAACTAAATCCAGGATTGTCTTCATAAGAAATTAAAATATGCATTGATACGCCCAAAAATATTCATTTAAAAATTAATTATATCTGAGAATATTTAATAAAAACATCAGGTTATATAGAAGTCGCTAATAAAATTTTATCAATGAGGGGCGGCCAAATCAATTTAAATGCAATTGATAATCATTCTCATTGACATTTGGTTTTTGTAATGTAATGCTGTCCTTTAGTTACATGTTAAAAATTGAATAAGGATTATTATGTTTGATAAAACTAGCGCAGGCTCACAGTTATACGATATATCATTAAGGTTCTGCATCAAATGTCTAAAAAAATTCTGTCCCCAAACAGAGCAAATAAACTCTGATACGGTGAGGTTTTTTGTGCCCACTCTCGATGCATTATTTAGAAATCATTTCGCTTATATCGAGTTACCTAGAAAAATGGTTGATGTCATTTATCATATTGAAGATCATTCCAGTGTGGACTTGTCAGAAATTGCTAAGGTATTGCATGTTGAGTTAGGGGATTTGCCATCCTATGAACGCGAGGAAGAGATAAAGTCATTTTACTCCTATTCAACGGAGAGTCATTTTCATTTTATTAATTAGCTTAAAGTTTAATTCACTTTAGCGTGCAATATAGCAAGAGACTCTTAACAATCTTTTTTAATCATAGTCTTACTTCTAGATTAGCGTTTATATGGGACTATATTGCTACATTTAAGTAAAGATGAAAATTAACGCCTTTAAGTAAGAAACACCATAGTAAGGTTAAAGACTAAGAAAAAATAAGCGCTTGTGTTTGAGATAGATATACTTTATCTATCTCAAATAAGTCATTTTCTGAAAATGATGACTAAACGTTCAGCTATAGTTCAAACTATAGCTATTTATATAGTGGTAAAAATAGTATGGCTATCACAGATATTAATCACATTACGCTTGCATGCACTGATATTAATCGCTCTTTCTTATTTTACAAGGATATTCTAGGATTTAAGCCGCTCGTAAAATGGGATCAAGGAGCATATTTTCTCATCGGAGATTTTTGGTTCTGTCTCAATGTTGATTTAGCAAGGAAACCACAACCTTGTTACACTCATTATGCATTTAGTGTAAGCATGAAAGATTTTCAATTTATAGCTAAAAAAATTACTGAATCAGGAGCATCTATATTCAAGGACAACATTTCGTCAGGTGAATCACTCTATTTTCTTGATCCAGACGGACATAAACTCGAGATTCATGTGGGTAACTATCAAACCAGGATCACCGCTAAAAAAATCGATATTGGCAATTGGAAGAATGTAGAGTGGTTTGTATGATCAAAATTGATTTTTTAAAAAAGTATCCACACCTCATACCAGAACTTGCGAATATTTGGCATGAAGTTTTAGGTAAAATTTGGATGCCAGAGATTGGGATTGACGAAATTGAATCGTTGTATCACGAAGAACTGCATCGAGATATCCCATTTACTTACATTGCACTATACGGTGAGACTCCTGTAGGCTCATGTACACTGGAATTAAATGGAGGAATTCGCCCTGATTTAGGACCTTGGATTGGTGATTTGGTGGTTGCTCCTAAATTTCAAAAACAGGGGATCGGTAAAATGCTGGTTGATGTTATAGTTGAGAAAGCAAAAAAGTTGGGTTTTGAAAAACTTTATTTGTTTGCTTTTGATCCAACCATACCAGAATATTATGAGCGACTTGGATGGAAAAAAATTGGCATGGATGAATTTAACGCTCATCCAGTAACAGTAATGGCAGTGAGTTTATGAAAAAAAACTCTAAGCATTATGTTCATTGCACATAAAATAATTAACATTTAAGTTAGGTAACAGTTGGTTCGAAAAAAATGGCTCCTCTATATTCCAAAATAGAATTGAGGCACCTAAGTATTCTTTTGCAAAAGAATAGAAATCATAAAAAGTATAAAAATCACCTGTACTGGGATTTTTATAAGTATAATCAGGTTCTTGGATAGCTAGAGCCGTTAAGATGTTACCTTTATATTGATGAAAAAAAGGATAGCTATTCTTCATCTGTGAATTTTTATAAGGTACAACATCTGGGCCACCTAAACCAATGTGGTGCTTCCTGGCAAAAGTAAATAAGCTACTCATGTAATGATGATCATTATTCCATTCTCCTGGAAAAAAATTGACATATTGAATCACCTGACTTTTCTTAAACGCTTTTTTTAAATAACGAATATTCTTAATGACTGAGTAAAAATATTTATCAGATGTGAAGTCTTTAGGCATATGGTTAGGATCGAAATCAGCTGATGTTTCTGGTAGGTTGATACCGTAAATTTTTCCATCAAATTGAGATGCTAATTTTCGTATTAATAATTGAAAACGACCTCTTACGGCAGGATCCCATGTTCGTGCAACCCATCCTGTCGTAATAGGTTTGCCTTCGCCTGGAAAATCATACTGCATTTCCACTCCACCATGATATACACTCTCTTGACGAATATAGTCAGGAACATTAACTACGTCTGGAGTAAAGGAGCGGTCTTGTATTTGGATAAAAAGCTTTTTATGTTCTTTATTAAGAAACTTTAAATCTTTCTCAATTTTGGAAAAATCATAGAAGCCTTTTTTAGGTTCTAATTGCTTCCAAGAATAAATTATTTGTAATCCATTGATGCAATTATTTTTGAGCATATGTTCATATGAACTTGCCTCGTCTCCCCCTAAAAACAAAAATAGCTGCGGTAATCTACCTTGCGCTAAAATAGTGCCACTAGACAATGATAAAAGCCAAACAAGTAATATCTTTTTCATTTTCATTAAATTGTACTGCCTTAAATCAAAGTTGTAATATTTTATCCTTCAAAGATACGAGCGAGCAAAGTTTTTATTTTGATGGTGACGTTTGTCAAAGACTCATTAAACCCCAAACATTAGCGAATAAAGCCAAAACACTTGGATTAGCCAATGATTCTCTAGATAAGTAAAATATGCAGCCAATTAACATGTATAATGGCAGCTTTGGGGATAAACCGTTTAAACGGCCATTAAAAGGATGTGCCTGTATTGAAATACGGATAAAACAAATGAGGTAAATATGACAGAAGAAACACAAATAGAATTCATACAAAATAATCAGGAATTAATCCAAAAATTTCTTGAGGAATCCAAACCTCTCGAAGATGAAATATGTGCTAGTATTCAAGCAACTATCGCCCAATTTTTATTAAACACACGCATTGAATTAAATAAACGTGCAAATGGTCAACAGTGGATTAGCACAGAAGACATTATACAAGCACAAGTAACCGTGTTGAGGCGCTGTATAGTCGATTTGGAGCAGTATTATATAACACTACGAGATGGCGGAACTTTGCAGTGAAGTAGCAATTTTTCTCTCGTTCATTTCATGTTTTTAAATAACGACTTAGCTTAGAAAGCTTGGGTCTATACTATTATTAATGTAAATATTTTTTACTTTTTATCCAAATGCATCATCAAACGTTAGCAATTTTCATCTTTATGGCTTTTTCTACGGTCACTTCAGCACAATGTATCCAAGACCAATATGGAGAAGTAGTGTGTGGGAAGGGAGCTTGCCTTACAGACAGTAATCTCAAGGTGGTTTGTTCACCTTATAAAAATGGCGAATGTGAAAAAGATAGTTATGGGAAAGTTATTTGTGGTCCTGGACAGTGTTTACGAAATCGTGACGGCTCAGTGGTTTGCTCCACCTATCCAGAAGGTGGCTGTGCTAAAGATCAATACGGTGAAGTGGTCTGTGGCGCAGGAGAATGTGTTAAAGACAGAAATGGCATGGTTGTTTGTGGGGGCGAAGGTGAGAGTTGCGAACTGAATTCTTATGGAGAAGTTAAGTGTGGTAAATAGTGTTGTAGCCTGGTTGCCCACAACCAGGATTTTAAAATAATCTTTTTATTCTCGATAAGGTGCGCCTAATTCTGGTCCCATTTCAGGTGCAGGTGCTTCTAAAGTGCGTACATCTGCTGAATGAGCTCGCATTAGGGTATCTACGCTTCCTGTTACAGGCTGTCCATTAAATCGTTTCGGCGCAAACATCGAGGCAGGAATGGGTTCGCTGTAGAGCACTTCTCCTAATGCATTTTCTCTGTGTAGAGTTCTACTTAGAAGTTCCATTTTTCTCGTTGTTGACTCCATTATTTGTATACTACAACAGGCGGCGAGTGCTTTAGGAAGCGCCTTATTGCTTAAAATAGCCATTTTATCTGCTTCTGTTAATTCAGAGCGATTCATTGATAAGAGAATATCGGTACTAATTTCAGCGAGACCTGCAGCGATGGCCATTCTCAGCGGTGTTGTTGCCGTTGTATCTTCTGTGTTTATGGCTCCTTTTTGTAATAGGAGCTGCACTAATTTTCTTTGCTCTAGCGCAGGATTTTCTATTACAAGATGCAAAGCAGTCATTCCATCATTATTTGTTACATTTGGGTTTCCGCCATGTTCAAGGATTAACATGGCTAATGACGTATCTCCTTTTTTGAACGCTTCTAAAAGTGGGGATTTGCCTACATTAGGATCTGCCCCTTCTTTTAATAACAGTTCTACTAGATCTCTACGGCCTGCTCTTACTGCGATCAACAAGGGGGTTTCTTCTGAGTTATCCAGGATATTAGGATTAGCTGGAGCAAATTCAGCATGTAACAATTGGTGTGCAATCGCAAGATGTCCTGATTTAACAGCGAGATGCAAAGGGGTCATGCCGTCAGCGCGTTTTTTATTCACCTCAATGTGCGGATGACTCAGAAGAATTTTTACAGCATGAGGATGGTTTTGCATAGCGGCCACATGCAGCGGTGTATTATGGTCCTTGGGCTCACTCTCATTAGGATCCTGGCCAGAGTTAAGTAGCTGCTCTACAATCACTTTATTTCCTTTGTAAGCTGCTCGATGTAAGGGAGGCATAGAACCATGGGTTGCTAGCGATTCTGATAAACTGGTATGGGTGGTTCTACGTAAAACTAAAGCCGCTGTGTAGTCTTGGCTCGCATTTGTAACCTGCTCAAGCAATTCATCGCTCCATTCTAAGTTTAATCTGACCCCACAATCAGCAAAAATCCTAAGAACAGCCGGCTCGTTAAATGCATCGAATACTTCAAAAAAGCTATGAGAGCCTCGTGATGTGTAATCCGACATAAACGCTTTTATAAAATGATTTACATCATCCTCCAGGGTAGGGCTACTTCGATTAAGCTGCATATATTTTTCTAATCTTGCTACCATACCATATGCATGGCCTGAAATATTACCTGCAAAAGCAGAACGTCTTGCCAAAGGGGAGTAAGGAGCCGAGCTTCCTATTTTATCTGTGGTTTTGTTAATATAATCTTGTTGCGTTATTTCGTCGCCAAAGCTTGGCTGATTTGATACCATAACTCCCCGATTGCGGCTATGGATGGAGGGTGATGATAATGCTGTCGGTGATCCTGCCAGCGATTTGTGATGAAATCCGGGACGATACGTTTTTACGCGGTCACGGAAGAACTCAGATTGAGCAGATAATTCTTTATAGCGATGATGCATTTCTTCACGAGCATAGTGGGGCGGCTGACAGAAATCAATTACAGCACTGACTGCGTCTTTAACAACCTGAGCAGCCTCAGGTGATCCGGGAGTAATCCCGTCTGTCTCAAAACGGACACCGGTGATCGCCAAACAAATGCGGTTAATGCGTTCAAGTTCAACTGCTTGTCCAAGGAAGGTTTGGCCTAATCTTGTTTCAAAAAATCGTCTGGGATAATTTTTAGAGCGATTAACTTCATTTAAGCGTGGAGAGCGAAGTGTGATTGTATCCGCAAGAGCGCCTCCTATTGCCTCTCTGTGATTTACACAAAATTCATTTATTTTTGTTATCGCGTTTTCATAGTCTCTTGCCATATATAAGCGTCGAATGTGATTTAATTCTGCTTTTTGTATGCTACTTGCGCCTGATGGCGAGTCATTATGCAACACGTCTTTTAGTACTCCCAGCGTGAGTAAAATAAATTCTGAATAATCAAGCTCGGCTTGAATGGCTGTTTTATATTTTGTGGGACTGATTTTTCCGGTATGTTTTTGGGCTTCTACTGTTGTAATAATTTTTGCAGTTTCATGATAAGCATAATCAAGCAGTTGGAGTTCGTGTGGGGGCAGTATTTGTGCATAGAGCGTTTTCTTCATGCTCGTACTAATAAAACCATCAGGGACATTTCCAATTGCCCTTTCCAAAAGAAGAATTCTTTTGGCGGGACTTGCCGTCTGGCCATCTGCAGGCTCGACTAGCATTTTAATTAATGTGACTACTGTAGGGTTTAAAAAATATTCAAGCCGACCGCTTTCGGCCACTTGATTTAAACGTTCTTTGTCAATAGCTGCTAGTGTGGGTATCTCAGACAACATATTTCCCAAAATATCTCTGTCATTACTGATAAGAGCGGAAATTAATTTTGCTTTTTTTTCTGTAGGGAGATTGCTTAGATATCTGCTCAATGGGCTGTTAGGCCCATCTTTTAACGCGACATCAATGGAGACTCTCGCAATATTGATTTCAGCTGGCTCTCGACACAGTAATTCATAAATTCGACTTACAGCAGTCGTAGAATCTGTTATTTCATGTGGCCCGGTTGCTAAGGTATTGTTTCTTGTAATGCCATCATAGCGATCTAAGGCATTCTGCAACTCGTGCTTTTTTGCTGGAGTCATCTCGTCAATTAATGTTTTATTAGTCACTAACAAATAATCAAGCCAATCAATCGCAGGTCTTTTTATGCGGTCAGTTGAAGAGGTAGAGTAATGAAGCTGTCCTGCAGCTTGCAAAGGTGTTCTAATGCCAATAGAAGAGCTAAGAGCAGAAAAAAGGTATTGGCAAATATTCTTTTTTATAGGGAGAGGAAGATCATGGTCTGAAATTCCTCTCATTGCTTTTTCAAAGAGAGCCATTGTTTTGTCTTGTGTCAGTGCAGGCGCTCCATCTGCAGGTTGACATATCTTTGCAATCATATTGGCAACCAAGGTATTGGTAAAAGCACCATAATTAGCCACCTCCATGGCACTTTTATGATAGATTATTTGTTTTAATTGCTCTGCTGGGACTTCTGCAAGCCCTGGTGCATTTTTCAATATCAGATAAATATTATCTGCATTATTATTAATCAGTGCTGATAAAAACAATACTTTGTCTGAGTCGGAAAGATTTTTTAAATAGTTACTTAAAGCTCCTGAGGGATTGAACATTTCCTCTAATAGCCTGTCTTGCAAAGCACTTACTTCTGGCGTTACTCTGCAGAGCAAGCTCGAAATGCGCGCTATAGTAGGGCTTAGATCAAGGGGACGAGGAGGCGGATAAGATATGCTGAGTTGAAGCTCATTCGCCCCATTTCTAATTTGCTCAGCGATCCAGGATTCATACTTGGGGATAGACGCTCGAAGGCGGGAATTTAATTGTTCAAATGAATCTAATTCTGCTAAATTTCGTTGTAACTCTGCTGCTTCGCTGGCATTAAGACTGGCTACAATATTTTTCTGAATATGTAAAAGATAACCCAAGTTATATCCAGCTGCTCCCATAAAACCTCCAGGCGGTATTGCTCAGATATGATAAATTATAGACAATGCTTGGTCTTTTTGGTTTTTATTTGCCCCTTGATTGATAAAAAATCACCAAAAGAGCTCAATAGTTAACTCAATGGAGATGAGTACAAAGAGTGATGGATAAGCAGTGTCGATGAATTATTGATGATTTGTGGGAGTAATGGAGATGATTAGGAGCTTTTCCAGATCTAATTCAGATGAAGCGACAATTGCAATCGTTGCACTACAAAACACGCTGTCCCAAGCTTTGCAGTGCCTATTTGAAGTCATTTATTGTGTGTAATAAAAATTTAAAGCCATTCCATTAATGAGGGTTCATATCGCCGTCTGGTTGATTGGCCTCTTTGTGTCGCTCCGTTTGCACAAGATGAGAGACAGAACCAACATATTTATCTCTTAGTTCTCGAGCATGGGTTAAATGAACCAATTCATTCACCTGTTCACTTGTAGGAAACTTCTTTTTTTCTTGAATAAAATACGTAGAGACGTAGCGTTGAGATTCTTCGCGGATTATTTTTTCCATATGTATTGCCATTTCCGCATGACTCCTTTTGACCATGCCGGTACAAACGATGCCTTTAAAATCAATTAATTCTTGCTTTTCTGGTTCAGTCATAACTCGAATCGGACTCTCAGTGTAGGTTAGCTTTTCAATGGGTTTAATAAATTTCGCTGTGGCATTTGCATTCATTATTTCTTGACGCATTTCAGGGTATTTATCCCATTCGCCACCACCTAAAGAACAAGAAATTGCCAAGGCCTCATCATTACCCATGCGACTAATAAACGAATTAGCAATTGCGTGATAGTGTTCCTTTATCGTCTTGATTATCTCATCATCAAGTTCCATACCGCTATCAAACAGAAGAGCTGCTTCGGGGCCAAGTTTTTCTTTCATAAGTTGGGTTATCGTTGCTGGCCTCTCGCTGATACATGTTGCAACAGCTTTATCTACAAGGTATTTCTTTAAAATGGCAGCCGGCTCCTCGGAAACACTCCGGGTAACTGGTTTCACCATATAAACTTCACCCTTAGAAGAATCGCCATCAGGATAGTCCACGTAACCCATCCAGGGGAACCAGGTTTCCTTGCTATTGCTATTAAGACCAGAAGACGTGTAAAAGGGATACAGTACCGATGAATTCCCTTTAACTAGTGTAATTGTTCGTGCTTGGGTCTGATAAGCATGAATATCTCCATCTTTAAATGTATACATAAACCCTCCATGGTTTGCGGTGTTGTATGTTTAAATTATAGGCACAAACCAAGAGAGTTTGATTTTTGTTGCATGGCTATCAAAGAAAACAAGCAGCTAGCCTGGTTGCTTGCAAGCAGTATTTATCCGTGAGTTCCTGGCTGTAGTTCTATTGACGCAATTATTGCTTATGTTACATTTGGGCATTTAACGTCTTGGCGCGGGATAGGAAATCGAAATGGCTAAAAATAACAAAGATCTTGAAGATTTACAGCGGACTATTACGATACTCAAAGATGCTGCAAAACGAAGAGGAGATTCTCGTTGTGATGCTGCACTTGATAACCTATATTCAGCAATAGATACTTTAAAACAAAGTACATCTCTAATTACACGTATAAGCAATTATTGGAATGAGTTAACTCTGTGGCAAAAATTGCTAGGTGGGATTGCCCTAGGTGGTTTTCCTTTAGCACTGGGTGCGGTTGCCAATATCAGTTTTTTTATGGAAATAGCAGGAGCAAGTGCAACAGCCTATGCCCTGAGTTGGTGGCTCTTGGAAGACCATATCCAGTGTACCAAAGAGAGTCGAAATAGATTTGTTTCTTCTGCTAAAAATGTACTTTTTTTTGCCGCGAGAAATATGGAAATACCTCTTGAAGATTTAAATTTCAGCGATGATCTTGCGCCAACCACATGAACCCCTGTCCTGATTTGTGCAACATTGTAGCCTGGCTGCAAGCAGCCAGGCTAAGCTAACATCTTCGGTGCTTTGCACGTTTGCACCGTATACCAACCCGCTTAAGATATACGATCGACAGTGTTCGTTGATGAAAAAATAATACCATCAGGTCCTGCAGTTTGACCGCCACCGGCTCCAAACATGGTTTCTCCTGTTACACCTAAAATAGAAGGCAGAAACAATAAAGCGGCAGCAATAAAGACTAGAGAAATTGGTGTTCCAATTGGAATTTGAGTCGGATTATCTTTGTGCTGTTTAAATTTCATAATCGCCCCAATAGAAAATCCCAACCCAGCCAAATAAGAACCAGCGGTCACCAATTTAGCCAAGTTCGTGAATGAGCTAGTAATGTTTGATGCCATTGTTCCTAAAGACACACCTCCGACAGTACCAGCTGCTGCACCGTGGCTTACTAATGTCAGAAATGTAAGACAAGCAATACTGCTTAACCAATATCTAAAACCAGATTTATTTATAATGTTACTGTTCACACCTGATACTCCTAAAATTAATGATTAAAAAACTCCTGACAATGATATTAGGTAACATGCCCTGAAAATTTATGGACTCTATGTCTTTCTTATTCTTATTGGCCTGCTATGTAGCGCAAGTATAATCTTATCTTAGTTGCTTGCAATAGGATTTTTCTAGAGTGTCCCGTTAGCCCCTTACCTGTTTTAACCGAATTTAAAATGAAGGTTATAAACTATTTAATCGTTATGAACAAAAGGCTTAAAAGGATTAAAACCAAGGCCACGTGCGCCACAACATAGCCAGTCGTAGCCTGGTTGCTTGCAACCAGGATTTTCTAGTGAATTTCCATTAGCAGGTGTAGGTTGGTTTGGCCAACATAGTAAGACCCTATCCATTATTCCACCATCCGCCGCCTAGGGATTGGAAGAGCGCGGCGGTGTCATTATAACGAGCTGCTTCAGCTTGAATTACTTTTAGGTGTATTTTTAAATAGGATTCTTTGGCTCTTAAAACAGTTAAATAGTTTGCTTTGCCGAGTTGGTGTTGCATTTTTACTATTTCAAAATATTTTTTTGTGTTTATTTCTGAATTGACTCGTTCGCGTAATAACTCGGCATCAAACTCAAGCGCATGTAATGCATCTGCAACCTGTTGAAAGGATTCAAGTACCACTTTTTTATATCGCGCAAGTTCATATTCATACAGAGCAATGGCAACTTTACGTTTGGCTCGTAATGCTCCACCTTTAAGTAGGGTTTCAAATATTTGCCCACCATAGTTCCACACATTATTTGCTGGATTGAACAAGGTACTCAGTGCCGTTGAGTACCACGCATAGGTGGCGCCTATATTTAATTTAGGGTAGAGATTGGCGGTTGCAACACCGATTTCTGCACTTGCTTTATGCAATAACGATTCAGAAGACCTTATATCCGGCCGTTGTTTGACAAGCAGTGAGGGTAGTGTCATTGGAAGATCTGTAGGCAATTGCATATCGCGCAGTGTAAAATTAAAAAACTCAGTTTCACTCGGTAATGAGCCTATAAGTACTGCAAGAGCATTATATTTTTTAGCTAAATCATTTTTGAGGATAGGGAGTTGCGCTTGAGTTTCCTTAAGTCGATTGTCACTATTGAGTGTTTCAAGCTCGGATGTATGTCCTTGAAGGTAGTTGCTATTTTCTATTTGCACCAATTTTTTTTGGCACTCTATCAGTTCTTTTGTTGCTTTAATTTGTTCTTGTAACGAGGCAATCGTAATGCCAGTTGTCACTATATTTGCTGTTAGGGTTAAATAGGTTGCTTCCAATTCAAAGCGTTCATAATCAATTGCGGCTCTTAGGGATTCTAATTGACGACGAGTACCGCCAAATAAGTCTAAATTATAGCGAACACTAATAGAGGTATTGTACAGATCAAATGTATTGACTGACGAAAACGGAAGTTTGGTTCCCGGAATCGGGGTAATATTAATTCCTGTGGCAAGTAAACTGTTTCGTTCACGACTTCCTAAAAACTGGGTATCTACAGTAGGAAATAAATTGGGCCCTGCTTCAGCAAGTAAATTAGCCTGTGCTTTGCGCAAATTAGCTTTGCTCATTTCTATTGATGGATTATTTTTTAATCCTTTTTCAATGAATGAATTTAATTCCTTGGAGTGGAATACTTCCCACCATGATTTGGATATATTTTTTTTAAAGTTGAAGCGTTGCGAACGGCCTCCTCGACTCTTCGCGCCAACTGTTTTCGTTTTCACCGGTCCTGCATTATAGTGAATTGTTTTGGGGGCATCGGGTGAATGAAAATTAGGTCCGACCTTACAACTTGTAAGGATTAATGTGCATAAAAATAAATAAATTTTTTGCATTTGATCTTCTTATATAACGAGAGCAAAACAATTCGCTTTAACTATCACGAAATCAAGTTGATGCTGACCGGCTGCCCTGGATGTAAATATTTAAATGCTGCTTTGCTTGGTTTTACCTCAACTCGATAAACAAATTTCGTTCTTGAACTTTCACTAAATATGTAAGGAGGAGTATATTCGGTTTTTGAAGAAATATAGCTTATCGTTGCCGGGTATGTTTCTCTGCACCCATCGCAGCTGATGGTTACTTGATTTTTTAATTTTAATTGGGCTAATAAAGGTTCAGGGATAAAAAAAACCACCTTTAGATTTTCAGGCGTCACAATAGATAATACAGGGCGTCCGGATAATACTAATTCACCAATGGTAAAGTAGGTATCGTAAATATAACCTGAAACGGAAGAGTACACTTTTTTGTTTGCTTTACTCCATTTGGCTTGGGTTAACCCTGCCATGGACGACTCAACTAATGCCTGTTGGGTGATTAATGATGCTTTCGCATTAAGGTAATCGTTCTTTACTTCTTCAAGTTGTTCTATGCTGACCCCACCTGATTTGACCAGTTTTTGATAACGGGTGAATAATGCACTCTGGTAATCAAGATTAACCTGTTTTACTTCGACTTGTGCCAACGCTTGTGCGAGCTCGGCTTTGGCTTTTTTGAGTTGGGATTGTTGGGGTTCTACGTCCAAAGTGAACAGCAATTCACCTTGGTTAATTGTATTGCCTTTGGAGACATCAAGGCTGATAAGATTGCCCGCAAAATTGCTTGAGATATAAGTATAATTTGCATCAACATACCCCTGCAGTGAATTGTTCTCTTGCTTGCAGCTCGCAATAAGTATGCAAATCATGAAGAAAAACAGCCACCTTGGAATGAGTTTTTGCATATTATTTTGATCTTAAACGAATTAATCAATTGAATTGAGAGAATAAAAAAACTTACCATCAAATGGTCATATCTGACAATACACTGATTTAAAATATATTAAAGAAACTTCAAAATGGAGGCATAGACTGTCAGTCATGATCATATTAAGATACGATACACAAAATGAGCTGTATCAACAAAATCATCTGCTATGGATATTTTCCGGGAAAATCCAGATATTGTTTTGAGAAAAATTGAGCATTTTTAATGCTCATTCAAGGATGATAAATGATAAAAAACGAATTTCTACGTATCTGGTCGATTGCAAAAAAGGAAATTATTCAAATTAGACGGGATTTTTTGATTTTCTCATGGTTAATTATTATTCCAGTTACCCAAATACTTTTATTTGGGGCGATTATTAACACGAATCCCAAACATCTTCCAACGGTAGTGATTACTTCTGAGGATACTCCTTTTACGCGAACTTTATTGCAGGGTTTAAAAAATACGAGTTATTTTTCAATTGAAACAATAACTCGAGATGAACAACAAGCTGCACGGTTATTACTTAGTGGAAAAGTACTTTTTGTCATTAATATTCCACCTAATTTTACCCGGGATTTAATTCGTGGAAAGCACCCGCATGTTTTAATTGAGGCCGATGCTTCAGATCCAGTAGCGGTTTCAAATGCGTTTCGTGCAGCATCCGAATTACCTGCCAAAGTTTTTGAACATGATTTACAAGGACCACTTAGTTATTTAGCGTCCCAGGAAGCACCATTCATTTTCGATATTCAGGCCAAATACAATCCTGAATACATTCCGCAATACAATACTATACCTGGATTAATTGCTTTATTAATCTTTTCAACGTTGACTGTATTGACTGCAGTATCGATAAACTCAGAATTTGAGCGAGGAACTTTTGAGACCTTACTAATCACACCTTTAACCCCAGCGAATATTATTTTTGGTAAGGTGATACCGTATTTTATTTTAGGGTATTTCCTTTTATTTATATTGTTAGCAATTGCTTATTTTATTTTTTCTATTCCTTTTCATGGCAGCTTTTTGTTGTTTTTATTACTTGTAGCACCTTACTCCATCTCGAGTTTAGGGACCGGACTTGCTATTTCAGCGATTACCCGCACGCAGTTTGCTGCGGTAGGTTTAACCAACGCATATGGGCTTGTAGCCATTATGGTATCGGGTTTTTTATTTCCATTTACTGGTGTGCCTCATTGGGCGCAATCGATAAGTCAAGTTATTCCGCTCACACACTTTTTAAGAATCACCCGCAATAGTATGTTAAAAGGAGCGGGTTTGGATATTTTATGGCCAGATACTTGGCCTATAATTTTATTTTCAGTCATTATTATTTTTTTGGGAATCTTACTTTTCAGAAGAACGTTAGACTAGGCTGATTGCAATTCTATTATTGGCTCAATCTAGCGAGACCTTAATAATGATTATGACTATTATGAGTACAGACGATTTATGAAAAAGAATTCTGAACATTATGAGGATCTTATTTTACAACATCCTCTTTTCTGTCTTCTCAATCCTACAAATGCACAGCAGTTAATTGGGTATGCACAATCTGAATCCGCTGAAGCAGGCCAAATTATTGCTGTAGAAGGTGAGGCGATAGACTGTATTTATTTTATTGTTTCAGGAAGTGCAGAAGTAAGCAGAGCGGTGCATACATTAGGAAAAAAGCAGGCTATGCGTATTTCTGAATTAAGGAAAGGAGATATTATTGGCCTATCATCTGAGGGATTTGTCTCGCATACAGGTTTACATACGGCTACTGTGAAAGCACTTAATCCTCTGCAGTTACTAAAAATTAGTCTTTATGATTTTCTTAGTTTTTTAGAACAGCCACAAATAAAGTATCCCAATTTAAAAAAATTAAGTGAAGAATTTCTTTTAATTCAGTTTATCCGCGCTCATCATCTATTTAGTAATTTTTCTCACGAGAAAATACAAACAATGGTGAAAACAGCCAAAAATATTAAGGTTAGTGCAGAAACTTGTTTGTATAAAGAAGGGGATATTGCTGATGCTTGTTATTATCTCTTCAAAGGCGAGGTTGTTCTTCTCAATTTAAAGAATAGTAGTTCTACTGTTGTTAAAATAAATCAAATGTTTGGGGATTTGGAATTTATGACGGATATGAAAAGAAAAGAAGCGGCTTTTGCAAAAGTCGATAGCGAATTGTTAGTTATTGAAGCTGAACTTGTTAAAAAATTTATATCCATTCAGCACCAGTCCTTATTTCAAAAAATTCTTTTGAAAATTTCGGGAAACAAGTAGAGTTAGCTTGTATAGAAATATGATTTTTTATTACTTCATCAATGAATAAGAGTAGTGTGGAAATAAATTGTTTATAGGTATTTTATGGATAAAAGCAATTATATTATCGATGTAAGGAATTTAACTAAAAAGTTCAATAAATATCAGGCTGTTAGGGATCTTAATCTTCAGGTTGAATATGGTGATATTTATGGTTTTCTTGGACCGAATGGAGCTGGAAAAACGACTTCTTTAAGAATGCTATGTGGTCTGATTACTCCTGATTCGGGTTCTGGTGAATGTGTTGGGTTTGATATCTTAACCGAATCTAGCCGGATCAAAGCGCTTGTTGGATATATGTCACAGAATTTTGGTCTCTATAAAGATCTTACTGTCTATGAAAATATGATTTTTTTCTCTGAGGTTTATGGAGTAGTTGATAGAAAAAATCAAATAGAAAAGTATTTGCACAAATTTGATTTAGAACAATACAAAGATCAGATTGCAGGCACATTATCTGGAGGGTGGAAACAGCGTTTGTCATTAGCCGTTTCTTTATTGCATGATCCTCTATTGTTATTATTAGATGAACCAACCGCTAATATTGATCCTAAAGCCAGACGAGAATTTTGGGAGCTGATGCATCAGTTATCAAGAGAGGGAATTACCATTTTATTGAGTTCTCATAATTTAGATGAAGTCGATAAATGCAATAAAATTGCCTATATGTGTTACGGAAGCACTTTGATGTCGGGAACGATTGAGGAAATTTTAAACTCTGTAAATTTAACCACTTGGGAAATAAAAGGAAAAAATATTGCGATGTTATCTCATCAATTGGAGTCTACCGAGGGTGTTGATCAAGTATTACGATTCCATAATACACTGCATGTAAGCAGTAAAAATCAGGAGCAATTATCTAGAGCAATCCAGCCCTATTTCGAAAATGAGTTTTTTTATGGAAAAATAATTGATTCGACTTTAGAGGATGTTTTTGTTTGGCTCTCTACGTTTGGCGATCAGAGATTATAAATGATAACAACAGATTTATATCGTGTCTTATCCGTTGCGAAAAAGGAATTTATCCAGATCAAACGAAATATGTCTACTTTTTTGTTTTTATTCTTAGTTCCTATAATGCAAATATTATTATTTGGTTTCATGATTAATACGAACCCCAAATACCTACCAACGGCGGTTATATCTTCTGAAATTGATTCATTTACTCGCACGTTATTAGAAGGTTTTAAACACACAGAATATTTTTCTTTAGATACCTTTGCCCGCACCGAACGCGAAGCAGAGAATTTGTTACTTAGCGGGAAGGGCTTGTTTGTCATTAATATTCCTCCTAATTTTACAAGAAGCTTATTGAGAGGAGAAAAACCACATGTGCTCATTGAGGCGGATGCTTCTGACCCCGTGGCGATTTCAAATGCATTTCGTGCTGCAGCAGATCTCCCAGCACAATTGTTTGAACATGATCTGCAAGGCGCTCTTGGCTATCTTCCTTCACAACAAACACCTTTTGAATTTGATATACACGCCAAGTTTAACCCGGAAGGGTTTTCACAATATAATATTATTCCGGGATTGATTTCCGTATTAATGTTTACAACACTGACGCTGCTCACCGCAATGTCCATTACAGCTGAATATGAGGTGGGTACATTCGAAACGCTATTAATCACGCCACTTAGTGCAGCAAATATTATCTTAGGCAAGGTTATCCCACATTTTATAGTAGGTTATCTTATTTTATTTATGCTATTAATCATTTCTTTTTTTGTATTTTCTGTACCTTTTTATGGGAGTTTCCTCCTGTATCTTTTCATTATGGCACCTTACTCTATTGGAAGTTTGGCAATGGGCTTAGCTATTTCTGCTTTTGCAAAGACTCAATTTCAAGCCGTTGCGTCAACTAATGCGTATATTTTAGTTGCAGTGATGATTTCTGGATTTTTGTTCCCATTCAGTGGCATGCCAATGTGGGCTCAATATATTAGCCAATTGATCCCATTAACACACTTTTTAAGAGTTACACGTAATATCATGTTGAAAGGGGCGGATTTTAGTATTCTCTGGCCTGATATTTGGCCTATTCTATTATTTATGGTTTTTATTGTTATTTCAGCAACGTTGCTGTTTAGGAAGACTTTGGATTAAAACTATTTTTGTAAGTATTCACAGATATGTCATCTCGGGAGCAAGAGATCCAGCTGTAACAAAATCAATGTATGAGCACCGTGAGGTTTCTGGAAACCTGCAGAAACCTCACAATTTGGAAGTTTTTTTATTGGAGCCCAAAAGAAAGTTGGCTCGAGACTAAGGCTTTGCTCTGCTCATTCCGGAACTTAATTTAGGCGATGTTGCCTGTGGAGTCTGAGTATTTTGACCAGGCGAAAACAACAAAAATGAATTGTTCCCGCGGGGTATGAATTCCTGTGAGCTTGGCTTTAGCATGCTGGATGATAAGAATGTATTGGGCTTTTCTGGAGTGGGTACTGCCAAGTTGTCCTTATCTGCAGACAATGTATCGGGATCACTTGTGCTCTTGAGGGCTGCTTTTGTTGTAACAGAAAGATGAGCTGCTCCGAAATTATGTGTCTCTTCCTGCAATACGACATCATAATTTTGCAAGCAGTTCTTTATGACATCCTGAGTGGCACTTTTGATGGGGTGTATTTCTGCATCCGTTTTGCTATGCAAACCTTTGCCATAAATGATTCTTATGTTCAGGGGTTTGGGAGTCATGTCAATAAATTCACTGAGGGCAATATGGGTTACTCCATAATTTAAACCATGTAAATCTATTTCATAGATCCCATCAGCTTTTCGTATTAGAGGCTGTTTGGCATGATTATCATAAATAGCTTTTGCTTGATTAATTTGATTATTCATAAACAGCACATCAATCATGCCGTTATGGGTCACTACATCAGCCACATAATGCTTGGGGTCGGTTGCCTTCTGATAAGCTTGTAGGGCTAAATCAAGGCGGCCATTTTTGCCTGCCGCATCAATCATGCTGCTGTGGGTCACCACATTAGCTATATAATGCTCGGGGTCGGTGGCCTGATGATAAGCCTGCAGGGCTAAATCGAGGCGGCCATTTCTGCCTGCCGCATCAATCATGCTGCTATGGGTCACTACATTAGCCACATAATGCTCGGGGTCAGTGGCCTTATGATAAGCCTTAAGGGCTAAATCGAGGCGGCCATTTTTGCCTGCCGCATCAATCATGATGTTATGGGTCACTACATCAGCCACATTATGCTTGGGGTCGGTTGCCTTATGATAAGCCTGCAGGGCTAAATCAAGGCGGCCATTTTTGCCTGCCGCATCAATCATGCTGCTGTGGGTCACCACATTAGCTACATCATGTGCGGGGTCGGTTGCTTGATGATAAGCCTGCAGGGCTAAATCGATCCGGCCATTTTTGCCTGCTGCATCAATCATGCTGTTATGGGTCACCACATTAGCCACATAACGCTCGGGGTCGATTGCCTGATGATAAGCCTGCAAGGCTAAATCAATACGGCCATTTTTTCCTGCCACATCAATCATGCTGCTGTGGGTCACCACATTAGCCACATCATGCTTGGGGTCGGTGGCCTGATGATAAGCCTTAAGGGCTAAATCGATACGGCCATTTTTGCCTGTCGCATCAATCATGCTGTTATGGGTCACCACATTAGCCAGGTTATTTGTGATGCTTATCGCATAAACCGCATCGGCATGCGCTATTTGTCTTAGTTGAGCTAATTTTCTGATTAATATATTAATAATTACAGTATCAGGATATAAATCTTTATCCAAAAGAGTGTTTAATACCAAGCATAATTCATTTAAAGTACGTGCTTTATTTAATTGCTGACTACAAGCTTTATATTTGTCAAAATTTTTCTTCGCGATAAAACATTGTTTCGTTTTTAATCGGTTAATGACTAAAGAAAAATCACCAGCTGCTGTGTTTGGTTGAATGGCTCTAACTTGGGTCTTCATTATTCGTTTCCTCGTTCAATTGACCTACTCTAGGAATTCCAACGCTGAGCATAAAAATTATCGGTATAGGATAAGAATTGTCTTTAGCATCAATTTTATAACCACCACTTCCACACAAATTAAACGCGAGGTGACCGCTGTCTCACGAAGCAGCGTTTTGGAGGGGTACTATTGAAATAGCCTGTTATAATGCGTTGTCCGCATTCTATGGGGATTTTATTAAGTGAACCTTATTCAATATGAGTAAATATTACATTTGAGAGGCTTAATCTGGCACATTACTAACAACGAATCCATTTAGAGAATAGCATTGATTTTGTCGGGCCTTGGCCCGACCTACGCTAGCCATCATATGTCCAATAAATAAACGGGTGATCTCTTAATATCCACTTAATCTATATATTGTACTATATACTCTTTAATCTATTTCAAAGGGTGTTTAAATGTTATCAAAGGTCCAAATGTCATATAAAAGCCGATTCTTTGTGCCAACAGTTGAACTAAAAGAACGAATAAAATCGAAACAGGAGGTTAGCCCAGAAGATTTTACGATAATAGCTTACTCAAGTTCTGGTGGTGATGAAGGGGCTATAGATTTATTAAAACAGACTACGGCTGCTTTTCCCAAAGAAATGGTTAGAAATTTAGTATGCTTGTATCCTGGACGACTTGTTGAACATGAGATACTTGCTCAATTACAAGCAACAATAAAATTGGATAAGCATGTTGATGATGAGATGGATACATTTGGGCATGCTTTTACCATAGTGCAAAAAAAGTTAGAAGAAGGCTTGCTTGATGGACTGGTGTCTAAAGTGGCTTTAATGCATGCTAATACCAAGATAGATGTTATCGAATTTTTCAATGACTTAGTTAATGGTAAAACAAAAGAGAAGTATCCTTTTTCCACAGAGGAGCTAGAGGCTCTAAAATTATTTCATGCGTCAATTTCAGGAAAAGAACCTTGGAGTACCGATAAAGAATTACTTAAAGCGGTTTGTGTTCAGCGAGCCATGGCATTGATTTATACTCAGAGAGCACAAGCAATAATTGAGCCTGTGGTGGCAGGAACTATTAATGAGCTTTGTGAACAAGACACACTGGCTCGACTAGAGTATGTTGAAAAAGAACGCTCCGTAGCCATATTTACTACTGGAGGAGTTGCCTCTGGTAAAGGAAGTTGTCTTAAACTCGTTTCAAAGGTTATTGGGCAATATGAGCCCGAACCTGTTGCATGGAATCAACTCGTTCATCATAATGCGGATAGACTGAAACCCTTTCTGCAAAAGCCAGAAGTAGATCCCCTGAAATATTCTCAATTTACTTACGAAGAAGCCTTGTTGGTTAAAGAAAGGGTTATGCAAGTTATTGCGAAAAAAAGCCATACATTGGAGGGAGAGAGATATCCTAGTTTTCTTCATGACCAAACCAAATTAAAACCTGATGAACTTCGAGAAGCGAATCAGCGCTATGGTGAAATAAACATTGTTGCGATCTCTACAGATGTAAGTTCCGCTGTCGAACGAGCACATGGTCGTGGGCAAGCCACACAACGATATGAGCATACAGAAGGCCTGCTAGGATCCCATCAGGCAGTTCCTGGAGAAATGATGAAATCGTTAAATCAAAAGGAATTAATAGGTTCTAATGTATCTGTGGCGATGTTTGATAATAATAGTCCTACAAGAGAATTGACCATGTTTGCTACAATAAATATGAAAACGAAGACAATTGATATTTATGATGAGGAAATGATGGCAAATTGGATTAAGAAAGAAAATATTAATCCTAAAGCAAAACCAGAGGAATCGTTATATTTAGAAAAACCAGTTCGCTCAATTGCCGAATATTTTGGTCCTTTGATTGAGAAGGGGTTCGAACTTGAGTATCCTGAGCCAGAGGCTACCATGACATTCACAGTATAATTAAGTGACCCTTATTTGATATATTTAATATATCATGATTTAATGTTCATAATTTATTCACAAGGAGCTAACATGATGTCGAAAAATGCTAATGGAGCAAAGAATCCTAGCGATGCTTCAAAAAAATGGTCTTTTTTAGATACCTCCAAACGAGTTTTGGATGAAGAAAAAAGTTTAAAGAACTCAGAGGACAAAGAAAAAGCTAAGAATAAAGGAAAAACTATCAGCAGTTCAGATAATATTGTTGAAGTAGAGCCAGATATAAATCAGTTTTTTCAACATAAATAGTTTTGATATAAGAGGATGTCCAAAAAATCGACGCATCAGGCTGTTGGAACGAGAAGGTCAAATATTTCCCTCGTGTAAAAAGATTTTTCTGATACCTCCTATACCACGATAATAGGGGCCGGTCTTCTCATTTATGAAGAGGCTCTGCCCCAATGCCAAAAGAAACCCCGAGTGCCTCTCTTTACATCTATAAAGAACATAGCAAGCGTAGGTTGGGCCCTGAGGTATCGACCTACGCTTGCTACAGGAATGAAAGTAACTCATGGTTTCTGCAAACCTGCAGAAACCTCACAATTTGGAAGTTTTTTTATTGGAGCTCAAAAGAAAGTTAGCTCGAGACTAAGGTTTTGCTCTGCTCATTCCGGAACTTAATTTAGGCGATGTTGCCTGTGGAGTCTGAGTATTTTGAACAGGCGAAAACAACAAAAATGAATTGTTCCCGCGGGGTATGAATTCCTGTGAGCTTGGCTTTAGCATGCTGGATGATAGGAAGGTATTGGGCTTTTCTGGAGCGGATACCGCCAAGCTGCCCTTATCTGCAGACAATGTATTGGGATCACTTGTGCTCTTGGGGGTTGCTTTTGTTGTAATAGAAAGATGAGCTGCTCCGAAATTATGTGTCTCTTCCTGCAATACGACATCATAATTTTGCAAGCAGTTCTTTATGACATCCTGAGTGGCGCTTTTGATGGGGTGTATTTCTGCATCCGTTTTGCTATGCAAACCTTTGCCATAAATGATTCTTATGTTCAGGGGTTTGGGAGTCATGTCAATAAATTCACTGAGGGCAATATGGGTTACTCCATAATTTAAACCATGTAAATCTATTTCATAGATCCCATCAGCTTTTCGTATTAGAGGCTGTTTGGCATGATTATCATAAATAGCTTTTGCTTGATTAATTTGATTATTCATAAACAGCACATCAATCATGCCGTTATGGGTCACTACATCAGCCACATAATGCTTGGGGTCGGTTGCCTTCTGATAAGCTTGTAGGGCTAAATCAAGGCGGCCATTTTTGCCTGCCGCATCAATCATGCTGCTGTGGGTCACCACATTAGCTATATAATGCTCGGGGTCGGTGGCCTGATGATAAGCCTGCAGGGCTAAATCGAGGCGGCCATTTCTGCCTGCCGCATCAATCATGCTGCTATGGGTCACTACATTAGCCACATAATGCTCGGGGTCAGTGGCCTTATGATAAGCCTTAAGGGCTAAATCGAGGCGGCCATTTTTGCCTGCCGCATCAATCATGATGTTATGGGTCACTACATCAGCCACATTATGCTTGGGGTCGGTTGCCTTATGATAAGCCTGCAGGGCTAAATCAAGGCGGCCATTTTTGCCTGCCGCATCAATCATGCTGCTGTGGGTCACCACATTAGCTACATCATGTGCGGGGTCGGTTGCTTGATGATAAGCCTGCAGGGCTAAATCGATCCGGCCATTTTTGCCTGCTGCATCAATCATGCTGTTATGGGTCACCACATTAGCCACATAACGCTCGGGGTCGATTGCCTGATGATAAGCCTGCAAGGCTAAATCAATACGGCCATTTTTTCCTGCCACATCAATCATGCTGCTGTGGGTCACCACATTAGCCACATCATGCTTGGGGTCGGTGGCCTGATGATAAGCCTTAAGGGCTAAATCGATACGGCCATTTTTGCCTGTCGCATCAATCATGCTGTTATGGGTCACCACATTAGCCAGGTTATTTGTGATGCTTATCGCATAAACCGCATCGGCATGCGCTATTTGTCTTAGTTGAGCTAATTTTCTGATTAATATATTAATAATTACAGTATCAGGATATAAATCTTTATCCAAAAGAGTGTTTAATACCAAGCATAATTCATTTAAAGTACGTGCTTTATTTAATTGCTGACTACAAGCTTTATATTTGTCAAAATTTTTCTTCGCGATAAAACATTGTTTCGTTTTTAATCGGTTAATGACTAAAGAAAAATCACCAGCTGCTGTGTTTGGTTGAATGGCTCTAACTTGGGTCTTCATTATTCGTTTCCTCGTTCAATTGACCTACTCTAGGAATTCCAACGCTGAGCATAAAAATTATCGGTATAGGATAAGAATTGTCTTTAGCATCAATTTTATAACCACTACTTCCACACAAATTAAATGCGAGGTGACCGCAGTCTCACGAAGCAGCGCTTTGGAGGGTTACTATTGAAATAGCCTGTTATAATGCGTTGTCCGCATTCTATGGGGATTTTATTAAGTGAACCTTATTCAATATGAGTAAATATTACATTTGAGACTTTTAGCAAAAAAAGCCAAGACAAATGGTTGTCGATTCCGTTTCAAGTGGATGAAGAATCAAAACAACAAGGATGAATTTTCAGTAGAGCATCAATTTTAACCGCTTGTGCCATTTATCATTAAGTCGCCTCCTATAATCATTGTGGCTATAGGCTAAACAGCAGCTATGATTTTAGTCATGCACGTTTGCCAAAAACTCAGTGAACACCATGGATAAGTTACTTGTTCATTGAAATTACAGTGATGGTTTTCATGATGGACATTTTGAAGAGAGGAGTTAACTCAGCAAACGCTGGGCTTAACGGTCCAGCCTGCACTTACAAGGATGAGTGGCCATGAACGCTTACCTATTAAAGTAAACTTTCTTGCTCATAAAAAAAATCCCCGTTTGCACGGGGATGATTGGATTTGTCCTGGAATTAACTATTAATCCGCTTTTTTACCGGTTAACTTTTCTTTGATACGTGCTGCACGACCAGCTAGATTACGGAGGTAATAAAGTTTAGCGCGACGTACATCACCACGTCTTTTTACGGTAATGCTATCAACAATTGGACTGTAAGTTTGGAATACACGCTCAACCCCAACACCGTGAGAAATTTTACGAACAGTGAATGCAGAGTTCAAACCACGATTACGTTTTGCTATAACAACACCTTCAAAAGCCTGTAAACGCTCACGGGTACCTTCAATTACTTTCACTTGAACCAAAACAGTATCACCTGGGTTGAAATCTGGGATTTCTTTGCCTTGCATTTGCTCAGCATTCAGTTGATCAATAATATTAGTCATGGACTACTCCTCAAATTGGTTCATCCTTTAGGAATCACCGTGTTCATACATAAACTCAGCAAGCAATTGCTTGTCTGTTTCACTTAACTGTATTTTTTCAAGTAAATCTGGACGTTTAAGCCAGGTTTTACCCAGAGATTGCTTTCTTCGCCACAGTTCTATATCTCTGTGATTACCACCTAATAAAACGGGTGGTACCTCTAACCCGTCAACGGTTGCTGGTCGAGTATAATGAGGGCAATCCAGTAAACCATTCATAAATGAATCTTGTTCCGCTGAACCAAGATGCCCTAGACTCCCTGGTATTAAACGAACAATTGCATCGATAAATACCGTAGCAGCCAGCTCACCACCACTTAAAACAAAATCTCCAAGAGACCATTCTTCATCAACATAGTGTTGAAGGATACGCTCATCAATTCCTTCATATCGCCCGGCAATAAAAAGCAGGGGTTGTTTGTCATGTGCCACTTTATTTAAGTCATTTTGCCGAATTACCTTACCTTGAGGACTCAGGTAAATCGTTTTGCAATGACTTGGCATTTGACTTCGTGCCTGCATTATTGCCCCTTTTAAGGGCTCATACATCATCACCATTCCCGGGCCGCCACCATAAGGCTTATCATCGACTTGCCTGTAAGGCCTGGAGGACCAATCTCTTGGATTCCAGTGATCAATTTTGACCAACTCTTGCTCAATTGCTCTGCCCGTAATGCCATACTTCAAGGCATTAAGTATTTCTGGTATTAAGCTGATTACTCCGAGATGAAGTACCACTTAAAAATCCATATCCCAATCAACAGTAATTATCTGCTGTTTCGAATCTATATCTAATATAAATTGGCCAAGTAAATAAGGTATTAAATGTCTTTTATTACCTTCTACAACCAACACATCATTTGCACCCGTAGGAATTATTTCAGTGACATTTCCAAAAGGCTCGCCTTGTTGGTTAATCACTTTCATACCTATAAGCTGATGCCAATAATATTCACCAGGTTCTAGTGTTGCTAATTGCCCCCGTTGAATCGCAATTTCTATATTAGTTAGGTAAGCTACTGATTCGCGTTCAGGATAACCTTCAATTTGGACAATGATGGATTTATTTTGTACTTCAGCACGCAATAACTTCATTGGCTGCCATTTATTGTTGATAAAGGCATGCCAATTTGCATACTTTAGGACATTATCACGAGGTTCTGTAAAGGAGTGAACCGTAACAAAACCTTTAACACCATGTGGCCGCCCAAAACGGGCAATGACTATCCAGTTTTCCTGATTATTCACGTTATTAAGCAGCTTCGCCTTTTTTATTAAACTCTTTGACTAAAGCGCTTACGCGATCAGACAACTGTGCGCCTACTTTTTGCCAGTGGCTTAATTTTTCTGCATCAATGTGCAGACGTACTTCTTGCCCACGAGCTATAGGGTTAAAATAACCAATGCGCTCAATATAGCTACCGTCACGGCGCTTGCGGCTGTCAGTAACGACCATATGATAAAACGGACGCTTTTTAGCGCCACCTCTTGATAAACGTATAACGACCATTGTTTTCCTCTACTTTAAGAGTGGTTACGTAAAAATGCCGTGTATTGTACGAAAATTAATTCAGCATGTGAAGTAATTCTTGTGAATTATTTAAAATCATCGGGTAATATGCCTTTTAAACCAGCCATTCCACCGAGTCCACGCATCATTTTTTGCATTCCACCGGGTTTGGTAAATTTTTTCATCATTTTTTGCATTTGTTCAAATTGTTTTAATAACTTATTCACATCCTGTATTTGTGTCCCTGAGCCCAAAGCAATGCGCTTTTTACGTGAACCCACAATAAGCTTGGGGATACGACGTTCTTTGGGGGTCATGGAATTAATAATGGCAATGGTTTGGGCCATGGCTTTATCACCGACTTGTTGCATTGCCTGTTGAGGCATCATTTGACTGACACCAGGAAGCTTGCTCATCATCCCGGCAACACCACCCATATTGTTCATTTGTAGGAGCTGTTGTTTAAAGTCTTCTAGATCAAAGCTTTTACCCTTTTTCAGTTTCTTAGCGAGCTTTTCACTCGCTTGTTTGTCTGCTTTACGCTCAACTTCTTCAATCAGCGTGAGAATATCTCCCATGCCAAGAATTCTTGAGGCAATTCGCTCAGGATGAAACGGCTCCAAAGCTTCTACTTTTTCACCACTACCAATAAATTTAATAGGTTGTCCAGTAATTTGCTTTACAGAAAGCGCGGCTCCACCTCGTGCGTCACCATCCGTTTTGGTTAAAATGACCCCGGTTAATGGTAGGGCTTCATGAAAAGCTTTTGCTGTATTTGCCGCATCTTGCCCTGTCATGCTGTCGACAACAAACAGCGTTTCAATAGGCGTAATCTCTTTGTGCAAGCCTTTAATTTCATCCATCATATCGGCATCAATATGCAATCGGCCTGCCGTATCAATCAGCAAAACATCCATATATTGTTTCTTGGCTGTATCCAACGCTTTTTTGGCAATGGCAAGCGGCTGTTCATTGGCTTCGGATGGGAAAAAGGCAACCCCTATTTGCTCCGCTAATACTTTAAGTTGTTGGATTGCCGCAGGTCGATAAACGTCGACGCTGGCTACCATTACTTTTTTATTCTCAGACTCTTTCAAGTAACGGGCTAATTTTGCAGTGCTGGTTGTTTTACCTGACCCTTGCAATCCTGCCATTAAAAATACTGCAGGGGGTTGGGTTTTAAAATTAAGTTCAGCGCGTTCATCGCCCATAATATGGATTAATTCATCATGGACAATTTTAATAAAGGCTTGATCAGGATTTAATTCAGTTAAGACTTCCTGCCCTAAAGCCTTTTGTTTTACTTGTTCAATAAATTCTTTAATAACAGGTAAGGCAACGTCTGCTTCAAGCAGTGAAAGCCTGACCTCACGCAGAGCGTGTTGTACATTTTCTTCAGTTAATCGACCCTGTCCTCGTAAATTTTTAAAGGTGCGAGTCAAACGTTCGGTTAAGGTTTCAAACATAATATGTTGCCCGAAAAAAATAGGAACTATAGCACAGAGAGAGTATGTTATGAAACTGCCCAGACTATGATCCTAGAAAAAGCAGTTAAACCATTCAACGCAAGCTAAAGATGCCAACGATAAGGTACCAACTGTTTTTTTCTGGAATGCTCCAGTTTGCTATAAGCCAAATTCATACGATTTTTTTTATAAAGGGATTTTTGACCGTGTCCACATCTCTTGCGGGCGCGAGTGATTTTGTGCACAACGACAGGAAAAAAGGCAGAGATTTTCTGGTTAAATCATGTTATTTTACAGAGCGTATTAAGAATCTGCGGGTGATTAAATGGAATTAAGGAACATTTTGTTTAATTATTACCCTATTATTAAGGGTTCCTTAAGCTAATTTTTATATAATTAAGCTTCTTCAAGCCCAAAAACTGCACTGAAGGAATGCGATGATCGAGAAAAAACACTCACTGACAATTTTTAGTCTGACGATGATAACAGTTGGTTCTGTAGACAGCATACGCAATTTGCCTGCTACAGCCTTATTCGGTAGTCAATTAATTTTTTATTTTGTTTTAGGTGCTTTATTTTTTCTAATCCCTACCGCGTTGGTTTCCGCAGAGCTGGCTTCGGGATGGCCACGACAGGGTGGGATTTATATTTGGGTAAAACAGGCTTTCGGTAAAAAAGCAGGTTTCTTAGCCATTTGGTTGCAGTGGATAGAAAACGTAATTTGGTATCCAACGATTTTATCTTTTGTCGCCGGAACTATTGGCTATTTAATTAATCCTGAGTTAACAAGTAATCCTTATTTTTTATGGTCGGTCATCGTGAGTGCATTTTGGGGCGCGACGATATTGAATCTGCGCGGGATGAAATCATCTGCGGCATTTAGTAATCTTTGCTCTCTTGCAGGTTTATTGTTGCCTATGTCTCTCATTATTGGTCTAGGAGCTGTGTGGATTACTCAAGGGAATCCCTTACAGATTCAGTTTGATATTCCGAGTATCGTGCCGCATTTATCAGATAAATCCATGTGGGTTTCCTTAACGGCGATCATTATGTCTTTTTGTGGCATTGAAATTGCGACAGTTCATGCTAACGATGTACATAACCCACAGCATGCTTTTCCCAAAGTTTTAATCTATTCAGTAGGAATTATTTTAAGTACTTTAATCCTTGGATCTTTAGCCATTGCGATTGTTTTACCAGGAAAAGACATCAATTTAGTTGCTGGCATTATGCAAGCATTCGAGGCATTTTTCTCTAGCTATCATTTATATTGGATGATGCCTGTAGTTGCTGTAATGCTGGTTTTGGGAGGGCTTGGAGGCGTGAGTAATTGGATAATTGCTCCCACAAAAGGATTGCTGGTTGCTGCTGAAGATGGAAATTTGCCCGAATATTTCCAACGTACGAACGCACAAGGTGCCCCGGTTGTTATGCTGTACACGCAGGCGAGCATTGTTACCGTATTATCAGGATTATTCTTGTTTATGCCTAGTGTGAATGGCTCTTATTGGTTATTAACTGCTTTAGCAGCGCAATTGTATATGTTGATGTATTTCATTATGTTTGCCGCTGCAATTAAATTGCGGTTTGCTGAACCTCATCATCACCGGCCTTTTGCGATCCCTGGAGGCATGTTCGGCATGCTATTTGTTGCAGGGGTAGGTATTATTGGTGTATGTGCTACCTTGGCAGTAAGTTTTATTCCACCAGACGGCATCAATGTAGGTAGTATGGCACGTTATGAGTTAACATTAATTTGTGGCTTAATTCTCATGTGTTTACCACCGTTTATAAGCACTTGGTCGCGCGGAAAAACAGCAGTATTGGAGGCTGTTCCAGATTAAAGATTCTCCTGTGTACGCGGAAGGCATTTATAGACAAAAAGTATGATGGATATCCCAGCAGAATCTAATGAATTATTAAGCCAGTTAATGGCAAGATTACCTGAATTGGAATGGAAGATTAGCGAGCTTGGCTCATTTTTTTCGAGCCAGCGTTTGCCCAAAGGGTTATTTCGTACCGATTCAGGGCTAAATGGTGGTGCTGCATGTATTGCAGAAATTAAAGCAGATATCCACGCCTTAGGTGCGCAAAAAAATAAGCGTAGTGCTTTTTATTTGGCGGAACGAATCAGACGAAAAATTAATGTTTTAGTTGTGTTATGTCAAATGCATCAAGGTAAGGCTAAGCCTGAGGAAAAACCAGTATTTGGCATTAAGATGCTAAGTACCAGGCGGCAATGGATAAATGACCTTGAGTTAGAAATTAAAACCTTAGAAGAACAACAACAAGCAATGACTAAAGCTTTAGAACATCTAAGGCATAATCATAATCCCAGTGCAATTTTACATTTAAAAGCAGAGCTAGGTGAGGTGGTGCGTCGCCTAACTTTAGCGAAAGAAACACTAAATCGTGCTGTTTCTTGATCGAGAATCTTTTTCTCAATAAACTAATGCTGTAAATTAACGAGGGTTCGAGATACAAGACATTTTTAGGTCTTATGTATCGCTAAACGAACGTTGTCTCGTAAAATCTATCTTTACGGGAGCCGGTTCAAAATAATCATATGCCTTCTTGGCGTAATTATTAATAAATCGCTCAATTAAATCATTTACTTGCATAAAGATAAACGAGAATGAGTGGTTACAAAAAGGAGCTTTTAAATGTCAGATAAATATTCTCAAGTCACCAGAGACATCAGTACTCAATTAGCGAAAATGCGTAAGGAAATGCCAGAAGTAATGTCTGGATTTTCAGCTCTAGCGCAGGCAGCATCTAAAGACGGCGTACTCGATAAAAAAACTAAAGAATTAATTGCTATGGCTTTGGCTGTTGCCAAACAATGTGATGGTTGTATCGGATTTCATGCACAAGCATTAATTAAATTACAAGCAACCCGAGAAGAGTTTTTAGAAACGCTAGGTATGGCTGTATACATGGGTGGTGGCCCATCTCTAATGTATGCCGCAGAAGCTTTAGAGGCTTTTGAAGAGTTTAGTAAATAAATTGCTGCGCTTAGCATCAACTTACATTATCTTTTGTTATGCTTCAGCGATGTAGCAAGTGTAGCAACTGTCTTGAAATAAAATTTAAGACAGTTGCTACGTTTTATTGAGCTATTTTTGTCAACGAGATTACCTAACACATACAAGGATGACCAGGTATGTGTTAATGATCCATCATCTAGATGTATACAAAATCCGGGTTTAGAATTTCTCTGAAAGACTAATGTTGGGCTGTTGCTGGTTGCTCTGTTGATGGTTGCGTTACTGGTGGCTGTGCTGCAGATGGTTGTCCTAACGCAGCAGAAACATGAAGCATTTCATTTTTGGCTGCGGTATTTTGTTGGCATGGGTATTGTTTGCTTGCACCTAACCAGGCTATTTGCGATACAGTCATGGCGTCTTTGTCGCTTTGCTGGCTTGAGATTTCTTTATAAGTTTGCTGAATCAGCCCACAAAGAGTAGGTGCATTAAGTTGTACGCTTGGGGGGAGGCAAAACATAGGCGTTCCATGATTTTTTGCGATTTCATTCGCCTGAATCATTGTTTCAGCAATACTTTCACAGGTTATTGTCAAAACATGACGGGCGGACCTAGCCCACGCTTGTGCTTGAGGATCGGCTTTAACCTCCATCTGCGGAATATTATCAGCAATATTCATATAGTTCTTTATGGTGTCGGCATGTATGCAGTGACAAAAGAATAAGAAACTAATTAATAATATACGCATAATTATACCCTTAAAATTAATGTAACTATTCAGCGCCATGCTCTCAACCATGGTGAGTAGCTACACATTAAATGCCATGTGGCTTAATTAAACCCAGTTTAAAAGCAATTAATAAAAATATAAATAAACCCACTGAAATACTTATTCTTATGGTTAAGGCTTTAATAGTCCGTTTGGAGTTACCGGAGTCACGAATAAGAAAGATAAGACCACTTGCTAAAGAAGCTGCGATGATAATCATGGCAAATATGATGATAATTTTAGTGATCATTTGTTATACTCCTGAAATTGCCGTCTGATTATGACTAACATTTGAACAATTAAATAATGATGCCTAGTTTAACCTGTTTTAAATTTCGTTTCACCCCAAGTTGGCCGATGTTCATTCTTGCTATCTTATTTTTTTCTTTGTTTGTACGCCTTGGTTTTTGGCAGATTTATCGTGCAGATGAAAAAACAAAAATGATTCTTGCACAAAAGGCACAAGAAAAGCAAAAACCAATCCTTTGGAATACAAAGGAAAAGCTGCCGTTACAATATGAACGCATCATCTTGGAAGGGGAGTATTTGCCGCAAATATTCTTATTGGATAATCAGCATCACAAACATCAATTTGGTTACGATGTACTATCTCCCTTGGAATTATCTGATGGCACTATTGTCATTGTTGATCGAGGGTGGGTTCCTGGTGAGCTGACACGTCGTGTTCTCCCGAATATCCAAATTCCTAAAGGAGTCATGGAATTACAGGGTACGGCATATTTTCCGAGTAAAAAGCAATGGGTTTTAGGGCCTGTTTCGGAAGAAAAAGGGAATAAAATAACCATTTTGGAGCGTGTGGATGATCAATTGATCAGCCAAATTTTGCAAAAATCAGTCTCTCCGTTTATTATTCGCCTCGACAAGCAAGATACAAATGGATTTGTGCGTGAATGGGAGACGGTCTCCATGCCTCCGCAGCGGCATTTAGCTTATGCTATGCAGTGGTTTGTTATGGCATTGGTGATACTAATTATATTTGTAGCATTAAATCTGAAGAAAAAAAATGAGAAAACAATCCAGTAAATATTATATTTTATTGTTGTTAGTTGTAATATTCGCCACACCTGGGATAACTGCTTATGTGTTTTTCCAGCATCCTTCCTGGTTGGGCTCTGCACGGATCAATAAAGGGACCTTACTGAATCCCCCAGTATTATTAGATACTTTGGAGGGAAAGTCTAAGTGGCGTATCGTTTTTTGGAGTCCAGAGACTTGTGACCAGGTATGTATGAAACAATTGGATGTCTTGGCTCGAATTCGCCTGGCATTGGGGCGTAAGTTATACCAGGTCGATCAATGGCTTCTTATCAGTGATAAAGCACCTCCTTTATCGCAGGAACAACAATCCTTTTTAAAGGATATAGATTTTAAAGTGGCGAAATTATCTGCGGCTGAGCTTACTGCAAAAGATACTTTACTTTCACAAGCGCAAGTATTTATAGCTGATCCGGGTAATTATTTAATTCTCAGTTATGCACCTCAGGTTAATCCTGAAGATGTATATAAAGATTTGAAGTTGTTACTAAATACAACAGAAAACAAGAGTGATTAATCTGATGCAGAATAAATTATTACGATATGTAGTATCATTTACTGTGCTTTTATCTTTATTAGTGGTGATGTTGGGTGCCTACACACGTTTGACTGATGCAGGCTTGGGTTGCCCTGATTGGCCTGGTTGTTATGGGCAGATGGTACTTCCAAGCGCTAAGGAAAAATTGAAAGCAGCTCAGACTCAATATCCCCAAATTCCTATCGAGTCTAGAAAGGCTTGGACCGAAATGGCTCATCGTTATGTCGCGGGTTCTTTAGCTTTATTGATCTTTTTTATTGCTTTTTATGCGCTACGCAAACGTTTACGTGGCGATTATTTGATGCCTTGGCATTTACCTGCTGCATTACTTGTATTGGTTTTTTTTCAAGCGGCTTTGGGAATGTGGACCGTAACTTTAAAGTTATTACCGGTGGTAGTTATGGGGCATCTTTTAGGTGGGATGCTGATTGTCGCCTGTTTAAGCCGTTTTCGCTTGCAAATCAGCTCATTGAGCGGACAGGACTTGCCACAATGGCGTCCTTGGTTGCGTCTAGGGGTAATTATTGTTTTCCTGCAAATCGCTTTGGGTGGTTGGGTCAGTTCAAATTATGCGGGGATCTCATGTATTGGTTTTCCTCAGTGCAATGGAGAATGGTTGCCTGATTTACATTTTGCACAAGGATTTAATTTATTTGCACCAGTGGGGGCTAATTATCAAGGTGGTTTGTTAGATCATGATGTACGGGTAACAATTCAATGGATTCATCGATTAGGGGCTGTAATCACTGCGCTATATATGCTGGCACTTTCTTTATTGATTATGTTGCGAAGTCGTTTCAATTATCTCAAAACAGCTGCTGCGTTGATTTTCCTATGTATATTAGTTCAATTTACTTTAGGTATCCTGAATGTAGTTTATCTACTCCCAATCAGTGTAGCAGTCGCCCATAATGGAGTTGCAGCTCTATTATTGGCAACAGCATTTAGTACACTTCATTTTACACGTAAGGGGCAAAATGATGCACGTTGATCATGTAGTTCAACCCTCGTCAGCTGCTTGGCGTGATTATCTTGAGTTATGTAAGCCTCGTGTTGTATTGCTTATGTTGTTGACTGTGGTTGTTGGCATGTACTTGGCAACACCAGGTTGGGTTAGCTTATCATTATTATTTTTTTCTTTACTTGGTATTGGATTGTGTGCAGGAAGTGCTGCTGCAATTAATCATTTAGTGGATAAGCGAATTGATGCCATCATGGCTAGGACTAAAAAGCGACCTGTTGCCAGTGGCCAAGTTTCAGTGCGTCAGGCCATGTTGTTTGCTTTTATCATGGGAGTCTTAGGCTTGACCATTTTGGTTGTTTTTGTGAATCAATTAACTGCCATACTGACGTTTGTTACATTGATTGGCTATGCAGGTATTTATACAGGTTATTTAAAAAGAGCTACGTCACAAAACATCGTTATCGGCGGATTGGCAGGAGCTGCTCCACCATTACTGGGCTGGACGGCGGTGACCAATCAACTGGATCCTCAAGCGTTATTGTTGGTGTTAATTATTTTTATTTGGACACCACCCCATTTCTGGGCTTTGGCTATCTATCGCTATGAAGAGTACCAAGACGCAGAAATTCCTATGTTACCGGTGACTCATGGTATCGCATTTACTAAATTAAGTGTTTATTTGTATACCATTTTATTATTGGTAGTAAGTGTTTTACCTTTTGTTATCGGGATGAGTGGTTTGTTTTATTTAATCGGTGCTTTAGTACTTGGAGGACGATTTTTATTTTGGTCTCACAAGTTATATCGTACTGATAAGCCTGTAGTTGCAATGCAAACATTTAGATTTTCAATTGTTTATTTGATGTTGTTGTTTGTTTTTTTATTGTTCGATCATTATTTATAAGGAATGTGTATGAAATAAGTCCCACACCGCAATTCAGATAGATATTGAACAGCGAGTGGTGAGACTTATTTCCTGTCCGTTCCTATTAAGGGGGATAAAATGAGTTTAAAGGCTAAAAGTGTTACCTTTACCGTTGTTGTTTTGTTGGCTCTTGCAGGACTATTTTCAGGGATTTTTGTCGGTCAACATTTCCACTTTAAGAAAAAAATCGATGTGTCTACCTTTCATGGTACATACCTTGAAAATCCAAGAACAGTGAATCGCTTCAGCTTAGAAGGCGTTGATGAGAAATCATTCGATAATAAAAGCTTAAAAGGAAAATGGACTTTAATGTTTTTTGGTTTCACAAACTGCGGTTATGTTTGTCCAACGACAATGGCAGAATTAGCTAAAATGTATCGTACCCTTGAAGACAAGGGTGTGAAGAATTTACCCCGGATCGTAATGATTTCTATTGATCCAGAACGTGATACTCCTGAGAAATTACGTGCTTATGTGACTTCATTCCATCCTAATTTTTATGGGGCACGTGGCGACGAAGAGTCCATTAAATCAATGACTCGAGAAATGGGTATTGCTTATGCGAAGGTAATTGAAAAGGGAAGTAATGATGCAACAAATTATGATATTCAGCATAGTGGCGCTTTAATGCTATTTAATCCTAACGGTGAACTGAATGCATTTTTTACCACTCCGCATCATGCAGATTTATTGGCAAAAGATTATTTATTATTAGTTTCCTAATTGAGGATATTTTTATAAATATATTTTTTAACTCCAATGTGATTTTTACATTTTTTAGACTAGTCTTATTTATACGAGTCTGTTGTAAATAAATTTTTAGCATGGAACTTCTAGAGTCTATTTACGATTCTACTATCATGGCCAAAACGCTGTGATTTTATGTACTTCGCTACTCGCATACTTCGTGTATGCTGTGTTTCGATGCTCTAAATTCACTGTATTTTGACTTAGCTAGCGAATTGTAAGCGGACCCTAATAATAAAAATAAAAGTTGAGGAACGCGTTTTTCATGAAAATTGCAATATTGGCCACTAATCCACATTTATACTCTCACAAGCGTCTGAAGGCAGAGGGTGAGGCTGCTGGTCATGAAATTAAAATTATTAACCCATTATATTGTTACATGAATGTCGCCGCCTCTTGCCCTAAGGTGCATTATAGAGGTGGCTCTCCTTTGCAGCATTTCGATGCGGTAATTCCTAGAATTGGTGCATCAAATACGTACTATGGAACTGCAGTTTTACGGCATATGGAAACGATGGGCATGTATGCTTTAAATGAATCTTTAGCCATCGCACGCTCTCGAGACAAATTCCGTTCTTTACAATTATTGGCGCGTAAAGGGATTCCTATGCCCTTAACTAGCTTTGCTCAATCTCCTGATGACACTGAGGATTTAGTGCGCATGGTCGGTGGGGCACCTTTAGTCATTAAATTATTGGAAGGTACACAAGGCAAGGGAGTAATCCTAGCAGACAGTCATCAATCGGCTGTAAGTATCATTAATGCGTTTAAAGAAATGCATGCCAATATCCTAGTTCAAGAGTTTATTGAGGAATCGCGTGGGGTTGATATTCGTTGCTTTGTTGTAGGCGATAAGGTGGTTGCTGCGGTGAAACGACAAGCAAAAGAGGGGGAGTTTCGTGCGAATGTCCATCAAGGTGGAAAGGCAGTTAAGGTAAAGTTATCACCACAAGAGCGTGCGATTGCGGTCAGCGCTGCTAAAACAATGAGTTTAAAAGTTGCTGGTGTTGATTTAATTCGTTCGAATCATGGGCCTTTAGTTTTGGAAATTAATTCTTCACCTGGCCTTGAAGGGGTAGAAAAAGCAACTGGCATCAATATCGCTGGAAAAATCATTGAATACATTGAGAAACATGCAAAACCGATCAGTGTAAATGATCGTTTTCATGGATAGGAAATCTTATAAATATCCAATCAGCGCCCAAATCTAATTTTCTCAGAGCCCCTGTACTTTTGACTAAGACTACTACGTGAAGCCCGGTTGTTTACAACCGGGAAGTGAGTTTTTTCTAAGTTTTTGATCCTGGTCGCAAGCAACCAGGTTACTGATTAGGCAAGAGAACTACTGTTCTTAACTTTGGCAAGTTTATTTGCTTTCGCTTCGTTTTCAGCTTTTCTACTTCGCCAAACCACTGAGAAGGCAATCAGAGAAGCGATAAATAAAAATGCCATTACTCCAGTAAATCCATTCATGAATATTCTATTAAACAATTGATGGATAAAGTCATTTTCTGGAAGTTGTAATGAATGCGTAGGATTTGCAATGAAGTCTTTTAAACTGGAAACTTGTGTTTCGCTTAGCCCGTTGACATTGGATGTAGATAATGAAGTGAGGGAATGATTTGTTACAAAATTATAAATAACAATGGCTAGAGATAAGCCTATAGAGCCGCCAATATTAAATAAGGTAACCATAGATCCTGTTGCAACACTCGCGCGTTCGGGACCTACTGCGGTTTGGGCAGCAATGATTGAAACAGTATTACCCATAGCCCACATGCTTCCAAGACAAACAAATGCAAAAATGATGTAAAATATTGAGGCATTACTTGTAAAGAATACTTGTAAAAGTGTTGCAAAGCACGCTAAGAACAATCCTAATAAAATAGTATGCAATAATCCCAGATTACTGATAAGTTTTCCTACAAAAAAAGCAATCAAGAATACTGAGACGGGAATAGCGAATAAAACAAAGCCAGATAATTGCGCTGACTGTTCTTTGATGATTTGTAAATATAGTGGATCAAAAAATAAAGTAACTGCGCTTAATATACCCGCTAAAAAGACAAGAATAGCTCCGGCAGAAAAGAGTACATTGGAATAATCTTTAAAGTCAATGAGTGGGGTCGGATGATTGTTTTCGGCCTTGACCAATAAAATACTTGTCACCAAAGTAACTGCAAAACAGGTTAAAGTGATTGGTGCTATCCAGCCATAGCTTTGGCTATAAATTAAACCAAGTACAATGCTGCCCATAGTAAATGCCAGTAAGACCATCCCTTTTATATCTAAAGAGACTTGTTGGGAATTGGTTTGCGATTCTGTAACTGATTTGCTGCAAAACAGATATCCTAATAAGCAAATAGGAATATTGATGAAGAAAATCCATCTCCATCCTAAATATGTAACAATAAGTCCACCTAAAAGGGGGCCTAAGGCCAAAGCAATACCACCTATACTTCCAAACCAAGCTACAGCCTTACCTCGTTCTTCTTGAGGAAAAAATTGTGGCAGCAAAGAAAGGCCCAAGGGAAATATAATCGCAGCACCTACCCCTTGCAATAATCGACCAAAAACCAACCAATGAATATGAGAAGAAACACCAGCAATGATCGAGGCAATGACAAAAATTCCCCCACCGAGATACAAACAACGTCGACGTCCATATAAATCACCAAATCCCCCCATTACCGTAGCTAAAACGCATAATGCTAAGAAGTAAATATTCATTACCCATTGCATGGAGACGAGGTTTGCTTGTAATTCTTGTTGTATGGTAGGTAAGGCAACATTTACTACCGTATAATCGAGATAACACCCAAAAGAAAGCAGGGCGATTCCTATAAAAGCGTACCATTTGTGTTGATAATTATCGACTTTGCTGGTTGTAGACACGTTTCATCCTAATGATTATGTTTAAAAAATGGCCATAGAAGAAAATTTTTAGCCATCATATGCAGAAAAATTGTAAAGTAATATCTATTTTAAGACAATTAAAATTTTCAATTAGATGAACGGATACAACATCCTTGTTGTATTTATTTTATCCTTGATAGCCCAAAAAGCTTGGGAAGGTATGTTTAATTTCAGGTGTATTTAGCCAAATTCTTAATAAATGCCGAACCGTTTGATTTTGAGGATGATCAAAAGTTGTTCTACCATGAAGAATTTCTTCATTGTTAATAAAAATGATGCTACCTGGTTTTACTTTTGTTTCAAAGGCAATGTCTTTACGTAGTGAAACCTGATCGAATAATTCCATGGCTTCAATTTGCTGCGGAGTAAAACGTGGTAGTTCGGGGAATTTTTTTGTGCATTGTTATAAAAAGGCTGATGATATTGGCAACGCAATTCATTTCCATGCATAGCAAAGATGGGGCTTAAATCATAAGGCGGTGTTCCCGTTGCTTCATTTCCACGTCGATCTGCATAAAAAGGTTGGTATAATATTTCGAGAAGGTCGGGTCTTATTTTCTGTATTTCGTCATGAACAGTACGAGAGCTGGTAAGTATCGTATGACCACCAACATCAGCTGATGCAAGACAATACATCCCCAGAATCGCTCCTGCAACATCTTCAATTAAAAAAATTATTTTAACAGGAGAAATTATCTCCAAAGCCAAGTTTGCTCGTATCAGTAAGATGTATGGGGGCGCAACAGTTCATGGAGTTTACGGTTTAACTGAGCTCGATAGTGGTGGTTTAGTATCATGCAGCAATCATCAGTATCACTTACCTTCAAAACCTTATTTAATTATTGAATTGTTAGAGGATGATTTTAATACGCCAATAAAGAAAGAAGGAGAGTTGGGCAACATCGTGCTAACCAACACCCATAAAAATCATATGCCATTGTTGCGTTATAAAACAGGTGATTTTGGTAAATTACAATATGGCTGTGGTTGCGAGTACTCTACTCCAGTAATTAATGCAATGGGACGTTCTGCGGATTTAATTCAGTGCAAAACCACAGGAAACTCAGCTTTTCCCATAGAGATTGAAAATATTTTATTCCAAAACGATGAAATTGCCTGTGATTACCAAATTATTACAAGAAATGGTGCTATTGAGTTGAGAATTGAATTATTAAACAATTTAGATTCAGCTCAAATTTCAGCATTAACGCAACAACTAAAAACAGATATTATGCAGCAATTATCTGTTACTGTTGAACAAATCCAGGTTTTTATGCCAGGTCAATTAGCAAATAAATTAGGGATTGCAAAAACTAAGGCAGGAACTCTTTATGTATTAGACGGCATGAGTGAAGAGGAAGCTAAAGAGCGGCTGGAGTTAAATTATTGTTGTGAAGAAGGGTTATAAGATAATGATAAATTGGGAAAAATACAGAGAAATGTTTCCGGTTGTAACACAGCAAACTTATTTTATGACAGCTGGAGGCGGCGCTTTATCAAAGCAGGCACTTAATGCAGTTACTGAGCGTTATCAATCATTAGCCTTAAATGAAGGCAGAATTTTTGGCGATAACATTCAGTTGATGGAAACATGTCGAGAAAAATTGCTAAACTGATTAATGCAGAAAAAGAACACATCGCTTTTATCCCTAGCGTGTCATTTGGTATGAATGCATTAGCTCATTCGCTACCTCGCAAAGACTCTGTTTTGCTTGTAAAAAATGATTTTTCCTCATCGATTTTACCCTGGGAAAATGCGGGACATTCAGTAAAGTGGACTGATTCAGCCGCGAACTTTGCCGAGCAATTAGTTTCTGCACAACAAGAAAATGAAAAAATTTCTTCAATTGTAGCCAGCTATGTCCATTATGCTAATGGTTATAAACTTAATTTGGAACGAATTAAGGAATTAAAGAAAGATGCGCATTTTATTGTGAACGGAACTCAAGGAATTGGCGCATTTCCTATCGATGTTAAAAAGCAAGGAATTGATGCATTAGTTTGTTCTTGTTATAAGTGGATGGGCTGTGGTGAAGGAATCGCCTTTATTTACATTCATCCAGACCTCTTTAAAAAATTGACACCTGCTTTAATTGGATGGAGAAGTGTTCAGTCTGCAATGAACTTTGATGGAAGCTGTCAGTTTTATCAATCTGCTCGTGTTTTTGAATTAGGCTGGGATAATATGACCATTTTTTCCGGTTTTAACGCGGCACTTGATTTGATTGACGAAATTGGGATTGCAAACATTGCCGAACGAATTATGTTTCTTACTGATTATTTAGTAGAACGATTGCGCCAATTAAATATTCCTGTACTTTCAAATACTGAAAAGCAATATCGCTCAGGCATTATACAATTAGGTCCTTTCCAAGAGCTAGAGAAGATAATGAAACTTCTGGAAAGCCATAATGTTTGGGTAACTCAGCGTGATGGTGGTATTAGAGTTTCCTTGCATTACTACAACAATGAAGCAGATATAGATAATTTATTAAATGCGCTTCAGCAGCTGTAAATCACGTAAAATGTAAAATCTTGGTGTTCCCTGTTCCTTTGATACAGGAAGCTCATCAAGATTTATCATGAGCTTGGAGAGTGGGGGCCTACTTGCTCTTCTTCTTGCTCATTCGTATTTTCAAATCGTTTTACCGCTTCATTATATTTCTTTTTAAAGAACATCGTATGATCCCTTTCTTGATAAAAAGTTGGATTATTTTGGAGTTCTTGACTTGCTTTATCGAGTGTTTGTATCAATTCATTGACAACGTTCATCGTTCTTCTGCTAAGGATTTTTTTTGAGTTTGGATCCATTCGTAATGCAAGAAGTTGATCCGAAACCTGAGATTTCATCTGTTCAATGGAATGCCAGTTATCTAAATTCTGTAGAGTAAAATGTGCAAGACCATCTAAAAAAGCCTCCCGCGTTTTAAGACATCTAATGCGTTCTTCACTTTTAGCTTTTGCTTTAGGATCTGTTTCATGAGCATTTTTTTGTTCTGCTTGTCTGATTTTTTCTTGGCCTAAAGCAATTTTTTGTTCCACATTTTTTTGTGCTACGAGAAAGTCCAGCTGCGGAGACGTTGTGATTTGCGATTTAGAGTTTTTCTTGCAATAGTCGATAAGATCAGGTTTGGGAGAGGTGGATGGTAAGTTTTGCCATTGCTTATAAGCTTTTTCAGAGAAGAGGCGTGCTCCTTCATCGTCGGGCTTTGCAGTAACCCAGTTTCTTGGTTTAGCAGGATCGGGATCAGGTTTTAAAAGAATGAGATCATTGGTAATGCGCATATACAACTTGTCTTTACTCCAGCGTCTAAACCAATCTTCTGCTTCTTTTGAGAACAGCTTGCCCCAAGTAAATCCGCTTTTGCCATATGCTTTTGATTCGACTAAGCCAGATTTATTCAAATCTAATTCTTCTTGATTAAAATCTTTTGTTTTCCATGCTCTTCTTGAGCCCATAAACGCCACAACTTTGCGAAAATTATCGTCATCGTGACCTTGTACACGTGTAAAAATATGTTTTGTATTTTCTAAACGTTCAATTTGTTTTAGCAGTTTTCTTCCTTTTAGCGGGTCTGTAAACGTTTCAGGAATCACCATACCTACATTGCTTAAAAAAGCTGCCTCGCGTACATTGTCTTTTATACTTTCCATCGATTTTTTAGATTTGCTATATAAATCGTCAAGGCCGGCATGCCCTGCATTAGTGGCTAATTGGATGCTTAGTTTACGTATTTGTGATACTTCACGAACAATTCCTCCATCCGCTGCGACAACATAATTTCCACTCATATCACTGTAATCAGATGCTAAAAATTCTTTTGCTTTTTCCACTGCCGCTTGTGCTGCAAAAGATTTTCCAGATGCTGAGGGACCACCAACGATTACCACCGGTCGCTCGGTCCACTTTGGTCCATCAAAATGTGTGGTTGATTTGATGACTACAGCCTGCCTAAATTCTTTGCTATTCATCTCTTCGTCTAATGCAAGCTTGTATAATTCAGCCCCTTGTTCACCAAAAAATGCCTCCATACCTATGGTCGCCTCTTCAGGGTGGGTTTCGCGTGTTTGAGGATTACCGTTATATTGGGGGAACGGATGGCTCTGCGTATACTCGATGAATTTTTTTCTAAAAAACTGGGGATCGGATGCAGCATCAGTATTAATATTTTGATCGTATTTCTTTGCATATGATTCAACTAATGTAACGCGAGTGCCTTCATAGGCCTCTATACCCCGATATAACTGTTCCTCCCCTTCTGGGCTGATACAAAATGGACCGCGATTATCATAATGGCCGATTTGTTGCTTTAAGGATCGTGTAATTGGCGTCTCTATCGGTGTTTGCATAATACATATATCCCACAATTAGAACGGTTTTGTTTTAATTATAGCCAATATATGTATTATGCGAGTACAAAGTGGAAAATAATATTAATGGGATGAGTCACTTTTACCGACTAGCCAATCTGCACTTACTTCAAATTCTTGTGCGAGGGCGTTGAGTAGTTTTTCATCTGGGTTTGTCGCGCCATTAAGCAATGCTTCTGCTTTAAACTTTGGAATCTTCACGAGCTTTGATAATACTTCAATGCGTTCCGCACTTGATTCTGGAGCACCAATATTATCAAGTTCTTTATTTAGTCTTTCTGAAAATCTCTTATTAAGCATCTGCTTCTCCTAACAATGATTTAGGTCAAGATAAGTACTGCAACAACGGTTCATCTAAGTCATCGCTCCAAAGCTAAGCCATAGGATGTCCGGCAGAAGCGAACAGCTACCTTATTTATTTCATATAGCATAAAACTGAGGTTTTGCAATAATAGGAGCATTTAAATTGATTTTAATCGATTTAATCCGATTTCTATTTCTATATCTCACAGCTTGTTTTGGGGACCCAGAATCAAGCCAAATACACTGGATTTTCGTGAATAAACTGCTGAGCATAAATGACAAGATTTTTTCATGTGTAGGCCTTGAAGATAATATTGATTTGGGTTGATCTGGACTATCTTTCAATTTAGTATTGAACCTCTAAAAAAGATGACTGTTTGGGATAAGCATGATCGAAGAAGTCGCTGTAAAATATCCTTGTGATTTAATTCTATTCGGTGCATTGGGGGATCTGTCTTGCCGTAAATTATTCCCTGCGTTGTATCAGCTGGAACGTGCGCACTTGCTTCACGCCAATACACGTATCATTAGTTGTGCACGTGACGCATTAACATTAACTGACTTCACTGGGTTAATGAAATCTAAAATGCAAACTTTTATCGGTGAGGCGCTTGAGGAGCTTGTTTGGTCTCGTCTTGTTGACAGAATGACTTATTGTCAGATTGATTTAACTCAATCTGCAGATTTTACAAAAATAATCGATTATGTGAGTCCTCAAGAACGGATTCCCATTTCCTATTTTGCAATTCCACCCTCACTCTATGCACAAACATGCCAAGGTCTTTCGAGTATTGGCTTAACGACACAGCCATCGCGCGTGGTTTTAGAAAAGCCAATTGGCCATGATTTGTCTTCATCGATTGCAATTAATAATGAAGTGGCTCATTTTTTTGCTGAAAATCAGATTTATCGAATTGATCATTATTTGGGTAAAGAAACAGTATTGAACTTATTAGTGCTTCGCTTTGCTAATGCGATTTTTTCCTCAAATTGGGATCACAAAGCTATTGATAAAGTTGAAATTACCGTGGCTGAAGAAGTTGGGGTTGAAGGACGATGGGCTTACTATGATAAATCAGGTCAAGTAAGGGACATGCTACAAAATCACTTATTACAAATTTTATCGCTTTTGGCAATGGAACCACCGATGAGTCTCGATGCCGCATGTATTCGAAGTGAAAAATTAAAAGTATTAAAGTCATTAAGGCCTATTTCAGATGTACAGGTACATGCTAATACAGTACGTGCTCAATATGTGAGAAACGTAAGTAAAGGCCAACAGCTTCCCGGATATCTCGATGAAGATGGGGCGCATAAAGAGTCAACCACGGAGACTTTTGTTGCAATTAAAGCCTATATTGATAATTGGCGCTGGTCAGGAGTTCCTTTTTATTTATTGACTGGTAAAAGGTTATCGAAAAAACAAAGTGAAGTGGTGATTTACTTTAAACCACAACCTTATAACATTTTCAAACAGTTAAAACAGGAATTGTCTGCAAATCAGCTCATTATTCGCCTGCAACCCGATGAGGGAGTGGAGTTTCGAATGATGAATAAAGTTCCTGGCCTGAGTGAAAGCATGCAATTAAGGGACAGTAAGTTGAATTTAAATTTCAACCACCTTTTTAATTCACAAAGAATTGCAGATGCTTATGAACGTTTGTTGTTGGAAGTCATGTTAGGCAATCAATATCTGTTTGTTAGCCGTGAAGAAGTTGAGCAAGCCTGGCATTGGATAGATGAAATCAAGCACGCATGGGAAAGACAAGATAGCCCACTCTATACTTATCCATCCGGAACTTGGGGGCCTTTGGAGGTCATTCGTTTGTACAATGGCAAAGCACATGTATGGGGTGAACAAAATGCAGTTACATAGTTTTAGTGACGCGTCTTTATTAACTGAAGATCTAGTTGGCCAGTTAAAGAAGGTTCTTGGTGATGCAGTAAAACAACGTGGCCATGCTTATTTAGTGGTTTCAGGCGGAAAAACTCCCATCGATTTATTTAAGGCACTGGCGGGAACAGAGCTTCCCTGGAGTAAAGTTACGGTCACTCTGGCAGATGAGCGTTGTGTTCCTGCTCATGATGCTGCTCGCAATGAACATTTGGTTCGCCAATTTTTACTCCAAAATCACGCATCTAAAGCTCATTTTCTAAGTTTATATAGTGAAAATCATTCTATAGAGCAAACAGAACGCATCATCGCTTCTTTACCCACTTTTGACGCAGTGGTTTTAGGTATGGGTGAAGATGGACATACTGCATCTTTATTTCCTTGCGCTGATGAGCTTGTTAACGGGTTAGATGATAATGCCGCTGCAATACTTTGTGTTAGCCCAAAAACAGCGTCTCATCAACGAATCAGCTTATCTAAAAAAAGATTATTAAACAGTCGCGTGATTTTTTTCCATTTAATAGGCCAAAAAAAACTGGCTGTATTGCATCAAGCCATGGCGGAGCATGATCCCATGGTGATGCCGGTTAGTGCTTTTTTTAATAATGCAGATGCTAATGTTCAGGTGTTGTATGCACCTTAAGGAAAAAAAATGCACCCGGTTGTAGCCCAAGTTACTGATCGTATACGTAAACGCAGCGAGCATAGTCGAGATGTTTATCTGAGACATATAGAAAAATCACGTATTAAAGGTCCTCAGCGTGGCGCCCTCCATTGCGGTAATTTAGCACATGGCTTTGCTGCCTGTGCGCAGCAAGATAAAGCCAATCTAAGTGGTATGAGCAAGGCCAATATAGCAATTGTTTCTGCTTATAATGATATGCTTTCCGCGCATCAACCGTATCTGAATTATCCGTCTTTAATTAAAGAGGCTATTTCTGCGGCAGGAGGTGTTGCACAATATGCAGCAGGTGTGCCGGCAATGTGTGACGGGATAACCCAAGGCCAAGCAGGAATGGAGTTGAGTTTATTAAGCCGAGATGTGATTGCCATGTCGGCGGCTGTAGGCTTGTCGCATAATATGTTTGATGGCGGCCTCATGTTGGGTATTTGTGATAAAATTGTTCCTGGTTTATTGATCGCGGCATTGAGCTTCGGCCATTTACCGTTTATTTTTATTCCAGCAGGCCCCATGCCTTCGGGAATATCAAATGAGGAAAAAGCACGTATTCGCCAATTGTATGCTGAGGGAAAGGTAGATAAAAATGCATTACTTGAAGCAGAAGCTGCCTCTTATCATTCTGCAGGTACATGCACTTTTTATGGTACTGCAAATTCCAATCAATTACTTATTGAAACGATGGGGCTACAACTTCCTGGTTCCTCATTTATTAACCCGAATACACCATTACGCGATGCGTTAACTTGGAATGCGGCGCAACAGATTCTTTCTTTAACCGATTTGGGTGAAGGCTATATGCCCATAGGTCAGATGCTTGATGCAAAAAATCTTGTTAATGGTATTGTGGCTTTGTTGGCATCTGGTGGTTCAACCAATCATACGATGCATCTGATTGCCATAGCGAGCATGGCAGGTTATGCGATTAATTGGGATGATTTTGCTCAATTATCGGCAGTGACTCCCTTAATTGCTAAAATTTACCCTAATGGATATGCGGATATTAATCATTTCCAACGAGCTGGTGGCATGGCGTATTTTATTCATACTTTGTTGGAGGCTCAGTTATTACATGAAGATGTTGATACGGTGATGGGACATGGTTTGCAACGATATACGCAATACCCCGTATTGGACAATGAACAGCTTCTATGGGTTTCTGGACCTTCTGATTCAAGTGACGAACGTGTATTAACCTCAACTAAAACTCCTTTTAAACCCCAAGGTGGCTTGCAAGTACTTAGTGGAAACCTAGGAAGAGCGGTAATTAAAACTTCTGGGCTTGCTGCTGGAAAAAGTAAGATTGAAGCTCCTGCAATAGTTTGTTCTAGCCAGGAAGAGTTTGCGGAGCTGTTTCAAAAAGGGGTTTTGAATCGAGATTGCGTCGTCGTACTTCGTTTTCAAGGACCTAAAGCGTGTGGGATGCCCGAGTTACATCAATTAACACCGAAGCTTGGGGTACTCATGGATAAAGGATATCAGGTTGCTTTGGTCACCGATGGACGCATGTCTGGTGCTTCAGGTAAAGTTCCCGCTGCAATTCATGTGACCCCAGAAGCAATAGATAATGAGGTGCTCTCTCGGGTCGAAACTGGAGATATGATTTTAATTGATGCAGAACAAGGGGCATTACAATTATTAGTTTCTGAGCAGGAATTGAAGCGAAGAACGAAAGCTGTTTTACATGAAGCAGTATTTCATCTGGGTATGGGACGAGAATTATTCAGCAGTTTAAGGACCCAATTTACTGGGGCTGAGCAGGGAGCTTGCAGTTTGTTTCAGGGAAAAGAGTCTTGTTATGAGTATTGATGATTTAAAGTCTTATGCAATTGTTGCTGACATTGGCGGAACTTTTGCACGCTTTAGCCGCGTCAATTTAGAAAATTTAGCCATGGATAAAATTGAAATTTATTCATGTGCATCATACAACAGCCTTGGATCAGTTTTACTGGCTTATAAAGAACAACATAAATTGGAAGAAATTAAGCAAGTTGCTCTTGCTATCGCTTGTCCGGTACTTGATGATGTGATCTGTATGACCAATGCACATTGGCGTTTTTCGATCAGTGAATTAAAGCATCAATTGGAACTAAAAGAACTGTATGTTTTGAATGATTTTAATGCGATTGCAATGAGTTTACCAGTTTTATCGAACCAGCAAATACTGCAAATAGGAAGTGGTCATGTCAATCCGCATGGAACAAGAGCTGTATTAGGTGCGGGAACAGGATTAGGCGTTGCTTTTCTCCTGGCAGATCGAGGAGGATACACAGCCCATGCCGGAGAAGGGGGGCACATCAGCTGGGGAGCAAAAACTGAGCAGGAATGGTTTATTTATTGCCACCTCAAAAAGAAATATGAACATGTATCTTATGAGCGCTTATTGTCAGGCCATGGTTTGGAAAATTTATATCAAGCATTGGCAGTGATGTATCAAAAAGACAAACCTTCTATTCCGGCATCACAGATTATTACTTTGGCTTTAGCACAACAATGTAGTATTGCGGAAGCAGCCGTAGCACAGTTTTTTGCTGTTCTTGGCTCTTATGCTGGCGACTTAGCATTAATTATTGCTGCTTTTGGGGGTATTTATATTGCTGGCGGTATTGTACCACGATTAATTTCGTTGCTCCCGAGCAGTGATTTTAGAGCACGTTTTGAAGAAAAAGGCCGTTTTAGTGATTTTAATGCAAAAATTCCGACTTATGTGATTACTGCCGAACAACCAGGAATTTTAGGCGCTGCAGTTTATTTAAAACAATCGATAAAGTGAGATTGTCATAAATTAAGGATATCCCTTCTTCTATTATAGAAAGATGCTCTTCAGGATGAAATGGGGGTATTGATGAAACCCTTAGCCCATCACCACAAGTGGGGCTAGGTGCTTTTTTTATTTTAAGTAGATGAGAATGAGTGTAACCAGAATGACATTTGTTTTAATCCTGAGTTACACTGTTTCCTCATCTTAGCTTTAGCCGACCACAAGGAGAGGTTTTCATGTCATTTCCAAATTGGATGGTGCAACCGGAAATTGTATTTTGTACATCACCTGTAATCCCGGTTGTTGTAATTAAAGAAATAGAACTTGCAGTACCTTTAGCCACTGCGTTATTTGCTGGGGGTATTAATGTACTTGAGATTACCCTGAGAACTCCAATTGCTTTAGATGCGATTAAAGTACTCTCAGAAACCTTCCCCGAGGCCTTAATTGGTGCAGGTACTGTAACCACACCGGAACAATTAAAACAAGTCACTGATTTAGGTGCAAAATTTGCACTAAGCCCCGGGAAAACACAAGCATTATTAACTGCTGGATGTCATTCCACTATTCCTTTGATTCCTGGTGTATCCAGTGTTTCTGAAGTGATGGAAGGATTAATTTTGGGATATACCCATTTTAAATTTTTCCCCGCAGTAGCTGCTGGTGGAGTCAATATGCTGCGTGCGATTCAAGGTCCGTTTCCACAAGTAAAGTTTTGTCCAACTGGTGGTATTAATGAAGTAAATTTTGTTGACTACCTGGCTTTACCCAATGTGTCTTGTGTTGGTGGGTCTTGGATAGTGCCTGAAGAAGCTATTAAAAAGGGCAAGTGGTCATTAATTACCGAGTTAGCTTTTGCTGCACGCCAAAGCGTTAGAGGATGGGACTAGCCATTTTGACGAAAAACGTTTTGTTTTAGAGTCTGTTTACAATTCAAGGAGTTAATATGACATGGGTTGTTGCAATTATTGGTTCGGTTGCCGGTTTTTTGTTTGGTTACGATGAAGGAATCATTGCTGGTTCTTTAGAGTTAGTCAAAAATCATTTTGAATTGAATGCAATGCATATTGGTATCATGGCCTCGGCCTTACCCTTTGGTGCTCTATTTGGTTCTATGCTGATTGGTGCGATTACTGCATCAAAAGGTGCAAAACGTTTTGGTCGTCGAACATTACTGTCTTTTTCGGGGACGATGTTTTTTTTAGGCGCATTAGGTGCTGGATTCGCTGATTCTATTACAGTACTCATTATCTCTCGACTGGTACTTGGCATAGCAATCGGAGTGGCCTCTGTAATGACACCTTTGTACCTGGCTGAAACGGCGACATATGAGACAAGAGGCGCGGTAGTTGCTATTTATCAATTAGCGATGACTTTAGGGATTGTTTGCTCCTATTCAGTAAATTACTTGCTGCTTGAAAATCATGATTGGCGCGCCATGTTTGCTTCAAGTGCTTTCCCAGCCTTGGTTTTAAGCATTGGAATTTTACTCATGCCAGAGTCTCCAAGATGGTTGTGCAGTGTAGGACGTCGTGATGCAGCATCTAAGGCTTTAAAAAAATTACGGAACGGCCATTCCATCAAGCATGAGTTGCATGACATTGAAATGACATTAGCTAATGAACCGAAAAAAGGCAGTTGGTTGTTGTTATTTAAGAGCCCTTTATTGCCTGTTTTGATGTTAGGGACTATGTTGTTTTGTCTGCAGCAATTGAGTGGGATCAACGTAGTTATCTATTTTGCACCCGAAATTTTTAAAAATTTAGGTATGAATAGTACTACGGGGCAAATATTAGCAACCATTGGCATTGGTTTGGTTAATTTATTGGTGACTATTATTGCGATGCTCAGTGTGGATAAAGTAGGGCGTCGTAAACTGCTGCTGTTTGGCTTTTCTGGTATGTTCGTCAGCCTGTTGGCTTTATGCATATTTTCCCTAAATCAAGCCGTTTGGCTTCCATATTTGTCTGTCGCATGCCTTATTTTTTATATTTTTTCTTTTGCAGTGAGTTTGGGACCAATACCGCATATTGCAATGGCTGAAATCTTTCCCTTGCACGTACGTGGTGCCGGTATGGGGTTTTCTGCTATGAGCAACTGGACGTTTAATACAGTCGTCATTTTTAGTTTCCCTATTTTGGAAAAAATGATGGGGATTGAGTATACCTTTGCTTTGTATGGAGTGATTTGTCTTTTTGGCCTAGTCTATACCTATTTTTATATGCCTGAAACAAAGAACCTTAGTTTAGAGCAAATTGAAAATTATATCGTGGCAGGTAAGCCATTACGTCTGTTGGGGCGTAAAGAGATACTCACTACCGAAGATGTCGGTAAAAAAGAACCATCTTATTTGACGTCTGCCTAAGGGGGGATTGCATGCATTATCGGGGATACGTCATCCCGAATGCAGTGAAGGATTTCCAAAATGCTAAGGTGTGTCAATCAGGTGATCCTTCGTCGTAAACCACTCAGGATGACGGTAATTGTTTAGACAAGAGCATGCTAGGCTGGGCTTTCACGCCCAGCGTTTGTACTGTCTAGCGAAGTTGGTTGTTGAGAAGTTATTTCAACTTGTTTGTTAGTTTCTCTCTTAACTCAATAGCACGTAAAACAGCCACATAGCTCCAGGTCAGCGATGGAGCTCCTTGTTGGATCCCCGTATTTAAGTTAATTTGCTCACTTAATTTCATGCTGGGAGCATATTTTTTTATAAGTTTCAGATAATTATCACCAACTTGGATGTGTTTTGTTATCTCTGATTGATGAATTTTATCTAAGGGCAAACTATCGGCAAGCGTATAATAATATTCAGCCATAGTCGCGGTTAAAATAAACCATGGATTTCCTATACTATTGGTTTGATATCCATCGTAGGTGTCACCAGGATAACGTCCAAATAAAATTTCTCCCGCATGATTCTTATTAATTGGAAACATGGAGTTAAACTGTTCATATAAAGCCCGAACCGTATTTTGAGTATAAGGGCTATTGGGCGATAAAACGCTATTCTCTTGTGGGTTCAATAAAATACCCAAAATCACTGCTGAATCAAGTTCTAAAGTTTTTTGAGGGCCTGGATGTGGTAAAAGCGTTGCTTGGATTGTTTTATGAGTCAGATCTAAATGTTGCTTTAGGCGATCATTTATCATTTCCGCTTGCTGTTCATAGTAAACTGCAGCTTTATTATCATTGAGGCGGCGAGCAAGCATCGCACCATCATAGAGCGCTTTTTGCTGTACCATAGCTGTAAAAAAATGATGTCCTAGTACTTCTTCCCAAAGGTCAAAGTTTTTCTCAGACCAGTGATGAGCAGTGTATTCCAAATCCATTTTAATTACGCCCATTGCATAGGGATCCAAATTATTATTATACAGATTGGTTTTTACATATTCTGTTTCATTATCATCTAAGAGCTGTTGGGCAAAACGGATTAAAACAGATGCTCTTAAGGCAGGACCATCATTTTGTGGTCTTCCCCAGGACCCATCAAAAGGGTAACCATCAACATAAAATTTAGGCTCACCCAATATATCTTGCCCAGGTAATGGATCATCTTGATGCTGAAGTTTTTGAGTCCAGGAAACATAATTAAATAAGCGCTCTTTATAGCCAAATGCATGTGAGGACTCATACCATGTTTCAATCAAGCTCATGGCAATCGCAGAATCACGAATCCAATCATAATAGTAATCTGGATTTTGTTTTGAGGGGGCTGCGACTATAGCTCCATGAGAATGAATATTGGCAAAAAAATGTTGCTTCAACTTTTGAATGTCTTCTGTACTAAATACAGAACCTATTGCTTGAGAAACAAAAAATATCATTAAAAAACAGATCCTTTTCAACATAATCTCCTATAAAAGTTGCACGGTTTCATAGTACATTAAATTAAATGCACAGAGTATAGGGTTATTCATGATGTGCTCTAAAGTTCTGGATCTGCGACGTTACAAGCGCACGGAGAGCAGAGCCTCCAAACCCTACTTTTTTTCCATTTTTTGAGCTATATAACTATCTAGTATTCTTAAGAAAGGGATCCTTCCATGCTTCGCTTACGCAAAAATAGAGTTGGCTTGATTGTCTTCAGTTGTTTTTTTATTTCTATTGTCTATGCTGACCCACTCCCACCCTCATCGCTTTGGATAAATACGCAAGACGATTCACGACCATTATTGGTATTGAATCAAAAAAACCAATTAGTTCCTAAAACGATTCAAACTGAAAAAGAGAACTATATTTTGCAACTACGTTATCCGCAAATTGTCGGGAGCCCCTTACCTCCGGTCGCTCATGATTTTAATCACTTGTTACAATCCTTTGTCGATAAAGAAACAAATCAATTTAGAAATGAAATCATGCACACAACACCAAGTAAATCGACCGATGTGATGCAAAATAACCTAAAAATAAATTACGTTTTAGCAGGTTTCGTATCTCAATCACAACAAACTGAATACATCAGTACCCGCCTAGAGGTTGATTCTTTTGTGCATGGCATGGCTCATCCTCGTCATCAAACGCAAGTGTTTAACTATGACTTAGGGCATAATAAGTTACTGTCGTTAAGCGATTTGTTTGAGCCAAATAGTGGTTATTTAGATAAGATTTCTTCTTATTGCTCTAAAGAATTAAGTACTAAAAAACTTCCTCCAGAAATGATTAAAACCGGAGCTGGACCTAGCATGGGAAATTATAAAAATTGGAATCTAACGTTAAGCGGTTTATTAATTACCTTTGATGAGGGGCAGGTGGCCCCGCGTTATAATGGAGTTCAGGAAGTACTCATCCCTTATGAGGTATTAAAAGATAGCTACACGCATGCAACGGCCTGTACTCTTTTTGTTATTAGTTGTGATGGGACTTAAATGCTGGGATGCTGCATTTTGCTTGCTTCTCGAATGAGTATCATAATCGACGATAGGAATAACACATGATAAAGCTTTATCAATTTCCCACTGCGTGGTCACTACCTAATCCCAGTCCATTTTGTATGAAGCTGGAAACCTATTTGCGAATGGCGAAACTTCCTTTTGAAATTGTAACCGTTGTTGATCCGCGAAAAGCGTTAAAAGGAAAACTACCCATCATTAGTGATGATGGAAAAAAAATAGCAGACAGTGGCTTTATTATCGATTATTTACAAAAAAAATATGATGTGCCTTTGGATGGGCATTTAACTGCGATGCAAAAAGCAGAAGCGCTGGCAGTAAGGCGTATGCTCGAAGAGCACCTGTATTGGATCATTGTTTATTCACGCTGGATTGATAATCGATATTGGCCAATTACTAAAGAGGCTTTTTTTGGTCAGCTTAAAAAGCCTCTTTATTACTTTATTCCTCAATTAATTCAAAGAAAAACAAGGCAGGATCTTTATCGACAGGGAATAGGTCGACATAGTACTGCAGAGGTGTATCAATTAGGTATCGATGATTTGCATGCTCTGAGTACTCTATTGGAACAAAATGATTTTTGTATGGGTGATCAGCCTGCCAGCATCGATGCCAGTGTTTATGCATTTCTCATGGGTATTATCCAGCCGCCTATCCATTCTCCATTACAAGATTATGCGAAATCACAGCCCCATTTTTTTAGCTATTGTGAACGTATGGCGCAGATGTTTTATCCTGAGCGTTAAATTATAAAACTAAAAATTTTGTTACTTCTAAAATACTAACAAAGTGCTTAAGGCTTGTAATATTTTTGATAAATCGAGGCATAAGTTCCATCTTTTTGAATGTTGAGAATGGCTTTATTTATTGCCTCAATTAATTTTGCTTTATCTGCGAGAGCGACGATACCATAACCTTCCCCTAATGCCTGGTCAGGGCCTACCAGTTTAATATTATAAAAATTATTATTGGATAACTCATGTGCAATGGCATTATTAAGCACAATCACATCAATTTTATTTTGTGCCAAAGCAGATAAGAGATCGGCCGTAGCCTGATAAGCAATAATTTGATTATGAGTACTGTAAGGTGATTGCAGCAGCAAGTTATAAAAAGTACTTTTAATGACACCAATTTTTTTGTTTTTTATGTCAGCAATCTTATTGATAGAGCCGCTTTTTAAAGTAACAAACTGAATCTTACTGACGGCATAAGGAAGACTAATGGCATAGTGTTGCAAATTAGCCGATGTATAGGGTTTGGCTTGAACGAGTAAATCAATGTCGCCATTGTCCAATAACTTTAATTGATTATTTAAGGTTATATCTTCGTAGACGCATTTTTCTCCAATGCGTTTGCATATATCATTCATGATATCAATGCAAAAACCAAAGTAATACGGACCCTTAGCCGTATTAACGCGTTCGACAATAGGAAGTCCTGAGAGCGTGATACCCACTTTTAATGGGCTGCTAAAAGCGCGCGCGCAGATGCACAGTACCAAGATAAAGACCACTATGCTTCGCTTTTGGATTTTGGTTAAGCTCATGTTATTCCATTGCTTTTTTCTTAGACTTTACGTAGTGAACTATGCTCTTGTCAATGTTAGGACTTGAGATAGATGAGTTTTTTTTCTAGGAAATTACTACGTGTTAGTTTTTTTTATTATGTTCGAGATCATAAAATAAACGGCAGGGAGCACAAATAAAGTAAATAATGTACCGATGCACAAGCCGCCAATAAGCACTGTGCCTATCGCCTGTCTGGCTTCGGCTCCCGCATCATGTGAGAGGACTAAGGGGATAGCGCCAAAAACCATAGCGCCTGTAGTCATAAGGATAGGGCGTAGCCTTAATGAGCACGATTTTTTTATTGCGTCTGCTAAAGTGAACCCTTCTTTCTGCAACTGGTTGGCAAATTCTACAATCAAAATCCCATGCTTACTGATCAGTCCGACTAAAGTGACCAGTCCAACTTGAGTAAAGATATTTAGAGATTGGCCAAATAAGTACGCGAACAGTAATGCCCCAAAACACGCTAAAGGTACGGTGAACAGAATAATAAACGGATAAACAAAGTTTTCGAATTGTGCTGCAAGAATGGCATAAATAAAGAGAATTGCTAATGCGAATAACAAAACCATGGTATGTGATGACTCATTATAGGCTTTAGCAGCACCTGTCCAACTTAATTTATACTGGTGGGGGAGATTGTCTTTCGCCAATTTCATGAGTTTATTCATTCCATTTTTAAAGGATAGTTGTTTGGGTAATTGGGCATATAAAGTGGTCGAACGCATTTGATTGACGTGTTCCAGTGCTGTGGGTTGTGCGTGTCGCTTCATTTGTGCTACGGAACCTAACGAAACGCGTTTTCCAGTGGGAGTCGTAAGATACAGTTCATCTAAAGTCCAAGGTTTAGATGAACCTTCCAATGTTAGGTTATAGGACACACCATCTTTTTGAAAAGACATGGACTTATCGCCACTGAAAAACACCTCTATGGTTTTCGCCAATTGTGCTGGCGTCAAGTCCAATTGAGCTAAAGTATTTTTATCTATATTGATAGAGTATCCCATGGAATCAAGACGTAAATCATAGCGAGTAGAGGCAAATTCTTTACTTTGATCTAACAATTTTTTTAAATGCTCTGTTGCTTCAAATAACTGTCGGAAATTTTCAGTAGTGGAAATAACGAGTTCCAATTCTGAATTGTTGCGCGCATCATCTACTCCAGGTAAGCCGGAATCCCAGCTCCAGACAGAAGCATCTACTGAGGGTAATTGCTCTGTTTTCGGTTTTAATGAAGTAACAATTTGCTCTGCAGAACGATTTCTTTGCTTATGGGGTTTTAAAGGCATGACAATGCTGCTACCCCAATTTCCAAGAAAAGTTAATGTATTGTTCGCCTCAGGGATTTTACCTATAGACTGCTGGATGCGTTTCGTATTGGCCTCCAACGTATCTAAGTTATCCCCAGATAGAGGAGGGGTATAGATTCCTATTAAGCTGCGATCTTCCTTGGGTGCTGTTTCACCGGGCATTATTTTATAAAAGAGTACGCTTAGACTTAATGACAAGAAGAGTAGGAAGAGTGTGGTTTTTTTTCGATAAATTATTACGCTTAGTAATTTATAATAGTATTGGGCCAGTGCATTCAGGAAATTATCGATAGCAGGCCATAAATGTTTGGTATTTTTATGTAGGAAAGTGGCACACATTAAAGGGGATAGGGTTAGAGCAACTACTCCTGAGATGAATACACTCCCGGCCAAAGCCACAGCAAATTCGATAAATAGCTGACCAATCATGCCATCAATCAAAGCAATAGGTGCATAAACACTGGTTAAGGTGAGTGTCATCGCAATAATAGCAAACCCTATTTGTTTGGAGCCTTTAAGGGCTGCCTCCATAGGTGATAAATCATCTTCGATATGACGCCAGATATTCTCAAGAACAATAATCGCATCATCTACAACCAAACCAACGGCCAATACCATTGCCAGAAGGGTCATTTGGTTTATCGTAAAGCCGGCAACTTTCAAAAATAATAAAGAGCCAAGAAGTGAAATTGGGATTGCAATTAAGGGAATTATTGTAGCGCGAACATTGCGTAAAAAGATAAAAATGATGGCTAAGACTAAGAAAATGGACTCAAGAATGGACGATTGGATGTTTTTAAGAGATGCTTTAATGAATTCGGATTGATCAATAATAATTCGAGTTTTGATGTCATCAGGCAAACCTTTCTTCAAGGCCCTCAGTTCTTTGCGTACACTTTGTGATACTTCAATTGGATTTGCATCATTAGCACGATTAATAGCAAGTACTAAACCTGGATGCCCATTGACTTTGACACGAAATTGGTTGTTATCCGTAGTTAATTGAATTTGGGCTAATGACTTAAGAAAAACAGGATGGTGGTTTTGCGTTTTAATCACCAAGTTTTCATAATCTTCTGGAGTTTTTAATTCGAAATCAAGTGTCGTTGGGATCTTATTCTGATAATTACCTGCTGGCAGAGATAAGTGGTTGTTGTCAATTGCATTAGCAATCTCATCGACATTGATGCCAAATGTATATAATTTTTTTTGATCTAAGCGAACTGCATACGTGAACGGTTGTCCCCATACTTCGACTGAGGCAACTCCTTTTAGGCTTCGAAACACATTTTTCAGATTCAAATTAGCATAGTGTGTGAGTTCGCCGAAATTTAACGAAGAAGATTCCAGCGCGATGCCTATAAACGGTAAGCCATCTGCTTGTCTTTGGCGTTCAATTATGGGTGTTTTTACTGCTGATGGAAGCTGGGCTAATCGTGCTGCTTCATGCGTGGCATTCAGAGCTTTCTCCATAGGGGTTCCGGGGCGAAATCGCAAGGTAATGCGCGAGCTTCCCGCATTAGAACGCGATGTCATCATCTCCACTCCTTCTACGCCAGCAAGCTGATCTTCTAACACATTAGTGACTACAGATTCGACTAATTCAGGGCTGGCATTGGGGTAGTTGGTGTTTACTGTAATGATTGGAAAACTGATGTTGGGATATTCTCTTAAGGATAATGAATGGAAACACAACATTCCCAAAAGCAGAATCATGCAATTAAGAATAATTGAAATAACTGGATGTTTTAAAAAATAGCTCGTAAACGTCATAACCGGCTGGCTAACCTTTATAAATTGAGACGTCCAGTCCTGGATATAATCGTTCGGGGTTTTTACTCACTATTTGATCCCCAGATTTTAATCCTGAAATAATTTCTACCTTATCTTTTTCTTGTATTCCTGTTTTTACGGCAATAAGCTCTATTTTTTTATCAACTACCTTATAAACGTGTGTTTTACCTTGTTTGAGAAATAAAGCTTGTGTGGGAATGATCAGAGTCTCTGTTTTTTTATTCACGACAAGCTGGCTGGATACGCTTGCGCCGATTAAGCAACGAGTGCATTGTATATCCACATCAGCAGGACACATATGTGTTTCATCATCTATCATTTTTTGTACGTGGTTCAAATGATAGCGCTGATTAAATATATAAATAGGTTGGTTTTCTGCAATAGCGTGATTATTGGTGCAAGGAATATCAATTTCTACGCTTAATGAATTAGGATCGTAAATGGTAACAATAGGCACACCTTCTGTTACTTGTGCTCCTTCTTTAATTTTAAATGCACCAATCACGCCATCAAATGGAGCATAAAAACGCATGTTTTTGAGCTCTATTTTAGTTCTAGCCCTTTCCTTTTGTGAATCTATCCAGATTCTTTTTTTCTCTTCGACTTCTCGAGCACTGACAAAGCCTGTTTTTTGCAAGCTTTTTAGGCGTTGGTATTGAGTGTTTTCTAGTTGTTCTGTTTCTTTTGAAAGTTGATAGCTTCGCTCAATATCCGGATTAGTTATTTTAGCAATTAAGTCACCTTTTTTGACTGTTTGTCCTGAGCTCATAAGGGTATCAAGCATCCCAGAACCTTTGGCAACAAGTATGGTTGCATGTTTAGGGCGTATGGTACCGATAAGTTTTATCGTTTTTTCAATAGTCGATGGAGTTACAGTAACTACTTCAACTATTTTAATAGGAGGTGGAGGAGAAATACTCGCATGATAATAGAATATATAGTAAACGCTCAGGGCAGTGAGTATGGTGCTTGACAATCCAATAGTCTTATACCGGGAACACAGGGTGTTCCTTACTCTTCGGATGATTAATCGCAGACTCACGAGATGCACCTCAATTGGGAATCAGATTGACTATCTGTCATGGTGATTATGGCTTGAATCCAGGAGGGATCATTATTCAGGCTCGGAACGGTAATTAATTCGTTCCCTCCTAAGGTGGTCCATTGTTGTTGGAGACGAATTCCTATTTCTTCAAGTGTTTCTAAACAGTCGGCAACAAATGAGGGACAAATAATAACTAATTTTTTAATTCCTTTCGCAATCAATTCAGCAAGAATTTGATCTGTATAAGGTTTTACCCAAGGTGTTTTACCTAGCCTTGATTGAAAAGCGGTACTGTAACTGTTGGTCGCTAAACCCAGTTCATTTGCCAATAAACGGCTCGTCTCATGGCATTGGGCTCTGTAACACCAATGAATGCTGTCTGTTAAAGTAGGACAAGATTCAGTGCATATTGATTTACAACTCACTTTGGTGATTTGGCGTTCAGGAATCCCATGATAGCTAAAAAGGACATGGGCTTGTTCATGAAGATAGGATTTAATGATTTGGGCTTGTGCTTTCAGGTACGCTGGATGTTGAAAAAAATCACTAATAATACGAATTGATGGAATCAAATCCCAGGAGCTAATGATGCGCATGGCTTCTGCAATAGATGAGCCATTAGCTGCTGATGAGTATTGTGGATATAAAGGTAAAATAGTAATGGATTCGCAATCGCGTAACTGATTTAAGGCTGTTTCGATCGAAGGGTTTCCATAGCGCATACCAAGAGCAATTATTGATTCTGACCCCACTTCTTTTTGTATTTGGTTTACTAGACTCTTACTATGAACTAATAATGGCGAACCTTGTTCAGTCCATATGGATTGATACGCACGCGCAGAACGTTTTGTACGAAACGGTAAAATGAATGCATAAACCAATATATAACGGAGCACTGCGGGGAGATCGACAACCCGTTTGTCGGTAAGAAATTCGCGTAAATAACTCCTGACAGATGAAATTTCTGCACTGTTAGGGGTACCAAGATTTATAAGTAACAAGCCACGCTTCATCAGTAATTCACTGACCACAAATAGAATAGGGCCATCATACATGAAGACGGTTTGTAATTCAGTACTTGTTTGAAATTTGATCTTCTTGGGGCTTGTGGACGCAGCACCACCATGATACTGCGTTAACTTAATCAAGCCATTTCAGCATCAGCATTCTCATTGAGCACTATTACATTAGCTGCGTGTAGACCTTTATCACCAGTTTCTACATCGTAATTAACTGCTTGTCCTGGTACTAATGTTTTGTAGCCTGTGCCATGAATCGACGAGAAATGAACAAAAATATCATCGCCACCATTTTCTGGAATAATAAAACCCCAACCTTTGGCATTATTAAACCATTTAACTTCACCTTTAGCCATGTTTCCTCCTTTTCCAGAGCCTTATTTGTAGACTCTACTGTTTCTCAATTGCCCTGACTTTTCTGTCAATTGAGCAATTGCATTCATCCATAAATGACAATTGAACCTATTTTTCTAATAGGTAGTTTTAACATAACGTAAAACAGACTCACTACTCAATAGTATTTTTTATAAAAAAAATAATTATTGTTAATAATTCCTTAAGTTGTTTATGCTAAGTTATAAGTATAGGTGTAACAGGAGGAGTTCAGATGAGTCAATTCAGCACTTCTAAAATGTTAGGGAAACTAGCTGCGGGACAAGGCAAACCTCAGTTTGCAAGCGTTTCTTCGCAGAAAATAGAGGAAGTTGGAGAAGAAATTGCTGCGCCGAAACATCAATTAACGCCCTCTGCAAAACCATCTGCGGAATTAGATATGAAAAATGTTCTCGGCGCGAGCCTAGCACCACAATTTTCAAAAGGATATTCTCCGATGGATAAAAAATAATTTATTTAGTAATCGTTATCCGTATAAAAAAAGCAATCATCCGTAAACTATAAAACCCTCTCCTAGTCAGAGAGGGTTTATTTCACTTGTTAAGATCATAATAATATTCATTAAAAGTACGAATTGTTGTAAAAATACTATTAATATTCTCCGGACAAGGGTGCCAAAGCCTGTATTTAGGTATATACTTTTTTTATAAAGAGTTATTTTTTATTTGAGGTATAAAGGCATGGCAGGGTTTGCTGAAACAGCACATTGGAGAGATTCTGCTCGTAGCGCTCGCTTTTTTATAGTAGATGCTCGAGCCGCATTCCCTATATTCTTATTTCTAATGCATATTAGAATATGGACTGGAGTTCTTGTTTTAATCTCTGCAGTGTTTTTTGGGATTATTGAACATTATGGTTTTACGGTGCCAGTTTTTTTAAGGTGGATAAGAAGTACCTTAGCTGGATCACTGAAGTCTGCAAAACCATGGTGGCGATAACATGGAAAGAGATATTAGTAAAAGTCTGTCAGTTATTGCGGCAAGTTTAAATGCAAAATTTTATCTTAATGATAGATTTGTAAGTTATGAGGAGGTTTTTGCCGATACAGGTTTGTTGCCTGCGATTGCAAAACGAGCGGATCAATTGTGCTCCCTATGTCTTGGGTATGGATTAGGGGCTACGTTTGATGAGGCTGAAGGTGCTTTGTTAGGACTAAGAGTTATTTTTGATGAGGTAACACCTAATGTTTTGCGGTTATTATGTATGACTGATGTGTTAAATGAGTTGATACAAGGTGGACCAAGTCGTGACTATACCCCTTTGGACGAGTTAATGTACGACTAGGTGTATTTTATTAAAATATATTGTAAATAAATCGTAAGCTTTGATGATTATAGATGCATTTATAGTTAATTTTGATAGACTATGTTAATTAAAGATTTTATGTTTAGGGGTAATGCTATGGGATTTTTTAAACAAGAAAGTGGTGACCTGAAGACCCAGATTGAAACTGAATGCAAAACACCTATTGAAAGAATGAAATCAGTGATGGATGCAAGCGGTCGCAATACCAGTGATCTTCTAGAGGGAGCTCAGATGTTGGATGTCGTAACTCAGGTAATAGCTAACCCAAATACATTGCCGAAAGAGGCCATGAACAATCAAGAAGCGACGCCACAAACTCCTACTCCTGGAGCCAAGGAACAACTTCAAGCACTTAAACAATCTCGTGAGAACGCTCAAGAAGAGAAAGGTGCTGAAGAGACGACTAGCTATGGTATGTAAAGGAATTGAGTTCAGTATCTAGGTAAAAAATAATAATTTTTGTTATGCTCACAAAGAGAGTCTTTTCTCTTTGTGGATTTTATATTTTTTATATAATCGAAATTACTGTTATACTCCATAATACTGCATTGATTTCTCTTTTAAAAATAAACCTGGTTTTATGGCAAACGAAAATTTCACTAAAGAGCATAATGATGCGATTCTTAAAGCGCTGGATTATGCAATTCAAAATGGCCCCTGGGATAAATCGAATTTTCTACGGTCAATCGGTAATCGTTTAATCGGAATTCGCGATAATTTTTCCAAAAAAATTAATATGCGCAGTCAATCACAAATTCAATCGGATACTAATCTGGCAAATCGCCTTGCTTTGCGAGGCAATCAGCAAGAAGTTTTCATTTCTTTATATACTTCAGACGGTTCTAATATTCAATCTTGGGAAAGGATAATTATTAATTTGCCGCGCCAAATGATTTCTCGTCCGATTTATGGAAGTGAAGAGCAGGTGCAGGAATTAATCAAATCAAAAGAAAACAAGCAGAATGAAGCTTATGTAGGTATCTATATCAATAATACCGATATGATTCACCTTGCCCCAGATAAAATCTTACATGATAGGTTAGGAAATCCTTTATTAACGTTAAAAGACAGATCTTTAGACTTAGAGAATATTACCCGGTTTGTCCATATCAGCGGTGTTTATAAATATTCACGTGGCCGTTTAATCAAAGAATCGTGAGTTTTAATATCTCTCTTTGTTGCTATGCTTGCGAATCGCTCGCAAAATTATCCTAGAGCAGTATATACTTATAAAGACAAACTATTTTGAAGTAATCACTAATGGCACAACAACCGCAACAACAAGGTCAAGATAGTGGCATGGGTCCAATATGGGTCATGGTACTATTGTTTATTACGGTGTATCTAATTTGGAAAACAGGACATCAGTATATTGTGATGGTTGTTTTTCAAATTAATATTTGGCAAGCAAAACTTGTTAACCTTTTTGTCCATAATGATCAGCTCGCAGGCTTGATTCAAATCATGCAAACAATAGATCCCAATGCAGTAGATTGGAATCAACTATTAGATACAACACGTGCAGTTGGCGACTTCATGCGTTATCCAGTAGTGATTGTCCTACTTGCTTTAGCAGTGCTTTTGTATCAATCAAATATCACTTTAAAATTCCGTAAAATTTATGATATGAAAAAATTGCGGGAGCAAGAGCAGTTTAATTGGCCTGCAATTATGCCTATAGTTAAAGAAGATTTGGTCGCTCAGGATATCAATAAAGGTACTTGGGCTATGGCTTTGACGCCAATGGAATTTGCACGTAAATACAATTTATTAAAAAAAGAAGATGTTTTATTAGACAATCCTGTACCTGGTCAAGAAATGACGGCGGGGATACGCAGAGGTGATGCAAAACGAGTTTTTACTTTGCAATTAGGCCCTTATTGGGATGGTTTCGAGCATTGTTCGCCCCAAGCTTATGCCTTAGCTGCTGTTTTTATGGCACGTATTAATCGGGATAGAGATGCGGCAAACAATATTTTATCTACACTAGATAGAACTTATGTTACAGGAAAACTGGATTATTCTGTTGCCAGACCTACGATAGAAAAATATAAAAATACAGAACTTATCCAGGAAGTTGTTACAAAACACGCCTATACTCTATGTATAATGGCATCATTACTCGAGAAAGCTCGGATGGACGGGGTTGTTCCGAGCTCTGAGTTTTTATGGTTAAGGCCCGTTGATAGGCGTTTATGGTATATGCTTAATTGTGTTGGTAGACAAACTCCCTTTTCTGAGGTCGCAGGTGCGTTCGCTCACTGGAAAGCTGAGAAAGAAATGGGGCGTCGTTCTTTAGTGCCTATGGTTGATGAAGCGATTAAAGCTTTGGAAATCGCCATAAAAGAAGTTAAATTAACACCCCGACAAATGCAGGAGTTAGAGCCATGATGCGCGGTATTGAATCACGTCATGAGTTAGATCCCACCCTCCTACTTAGGGACACACGGACGCTTACCCAACGGCTGGCGGATTTTTTTGCAGATCCCACGAATATTGCGATTGTGTTGTTTACCTTGTCAGCGATGTCGTATTACTTCTCAGAAGCAGCAACCTTATTGATGCTAGTGGGGGGCGGATGTTTTCTTTATAGTTACACACGGAAACAAAAATTGCCTTTCCGTCTTCCACTCATTTCTCGTGTCAAAGACTACAATGATATGAAGCCAGGTGTTAACAAACCGAATATGGCTCGAGGGATTGCGTTTTTTGGTAACGATCGCAAAACAGGCCATGAATTATGGTTTGCTAATGATGACATGCGTACGCACGCACTAATTTTCGGCTCCACTGGTAGTGGTAAAACAGAATGTTTGGTCTCGCTTGCTTTTAATGCTTTAGTACAAGGAAGTGGTTTTATTTATGTCGATGGTAAAGGGGATAACTCCCTCTATGCTAAAGTGTTCTCCATGGTTCGCAGTATGGGGCGTGAAGATGATTTACTTCTGATTAACTTCATGACTGGTGCGCGAGATATTATTGGCCCACAAGAAAGAAGGCTGTCGAATACGTTTAATCCGTTTTCACAAGGCTCCTCCAGTATGTTAACCCAGCTTGTAGTCAGCCTGATGGGGGATTCAAAAGGAGGCGGCGACGGTGATATGTGGAAAGGTCGTGCTATTGCCTTCGTTGAAGCCTTGATGCGTCTTCTGGTGTATATGCGTGATGAGGGCGCGATACTTTTGGATGCTGATACCATCCGTAACTACTTTGATTTAACCCGATTAGAAACCATAGTCGTTGATAAAATCTTCCCACGCGATAATCAGGAAAGTGTGAACATCGAACAGATTCCAAAATTAGTTACAGACCCTTTACGTAACTACTTAGGTACTTTGCCAGGGTATAATAAAGAGAAAAAAGGTAAGCAAGTATCACAGGTTTTGGAACAACACGGTTTTATCACCATGCAGCTGGTCAGGGCGTTTTCATCCTTGGCGGATACTTATGGACATATAGTGCGTACCAATCTAGCTGAGGTAGATTTTAAAGACGTGGTCTTGAATCGCCGAATTCTCGTTGTACTCTTACCCGCATTAGAAAAATCTCCTGATGAGTTATCTAACTTAGGTAAGATTATTGTTTCTTCCTTAAAAGCGATGATGGCAGCAGGTTTAGGAGAGGACGTTGAAGGGGACTATCGAGATGTAATCTTGAGAAAACCAACCAATGCACCTACTCCTTATATGTGTATCCTTGATGAGTATGGATATTATGCTGTACAAGGTTTTGCAGTGGTTCCTGCGCAAGCGCGTTCTCTAGGGTTCTCTGCTATTTTTGCAGGACAAGATTTACCCGCTTTCCAAAAAGCTTCAAAAGAAGAAGCTGCGTCTATCGGTGCAAACACAAACATTAAAATATGTATGAAACTGGAAGATCCAACTGAAACCTGGGATTTCTTTACCAAAACGGCAGGTGAGGCTTATGTAACCAAAGTTGATTCATTCCAAGCCAAAGATACCAGCATGGCAAATACCTACATGGACAGTAAAAGCTCTTCATTTGAAAAAAGAGCTCGTGTTGACCTACTGGATTTAAAAGAACAAACAGAAGGTGAGGCGCATATATTCTTCAAGTCAAAAATTGTTCGTGCACGAATGTTTTATGCGAATCCTAAGCCAGTGAAGCAGTTGAAACTAAATCAATTTTTAAAAGTGGAAGCCCCTCCAGACGATTACTTAATGAGATTGCAAAGACAATTAGTCTCATTCCAATCCATTTTGGAAAGTGGTGATTTGTCAATTAACAAGACGGTGGAAAATGAAGAAATTACCCTTATTTCCAAGTTGTTACGTGAATCACCAATAGACGAGCCCATAGAGCGAGGTGTATCTGCTTTAATTGCGTTTCATGGTCATAATGAGCCAGAACCAGTTGAAGATTTGATTGAGGAAGAAGTCGAAGGTGCATTAACAATATTTAGTGGTTTACGAGAAAATGTAGGTGCTCCGCCAATTTTAGTGAGCGATAAAGTGACATTCGCAGAGGCATTACTACCTATTAATGAAACACGTAATCAGATGATGAATATCGAACGCTTGGCAGGTGCTAAGGATAAATATGCGGGCACGGTTGCGAATGAACTGGTTAAAGATTTCCAATTGGCAACGAGTTATCCTCCAGAAGAAAGAGACTTTATTGCGCCAGATGAATTAACTGATCTGGTAAGATCCTTATCCGCAAAAATTGCTACAGAACGCGAAAATGCAAATAAAAGCTCTGAAGAGTAGTTAAACAATTATTTATCAATACCGAAAAAATTGAGCTGTGTCTATTCATGGCTCATTTTTTTTGAGTTTGAAGTATGGAATTAATTTTTTGGTAATGCGTGAGTCATCATATAAACGCTCCTTTCTTGTACTACTTGCATCGTATTTTATTTCACGACAGCATATGCCTAAAGAAGCTTATTCACATTTTTTAATTTTGCGAAAAAATAATCCTGACCGCCACGTTTTTATTCAATGAAATGTAAAAAAAAAAATAAATTTTTAAAAAAATAGCTATTTTATCGAATTCATTGTAACGTAATGATTTGTATGTTTTTCTTAAAGATGGAACACACACAACAGAACTACAGTCAGAATCATTTTATTGAACTTTGAGGATAGTGAGTGAGATCGGTACGTATTAATCTAATCCGGGCTGTTGGGGTGATTGCCTTAATTATGTTAACTGCCTGTAAAGGTGACCAGTGGGCGCTAGAAAAAGTAGAGCCTAAATATCCCTGTAAGGTTCTCGGTGCCTGTGATGCCACCATCATGAAGCTCACTAAAAAACTAAATAAACAAGGGGTAAAAGTAATTACTATCGGTCAGGATTATATGATTAGTATTCCTGCCAGCTACTTATTTGAACCAGAAACACCACGTCTAAAATGGAAGTCGTATCCTTTATTAAATGAAATCGCTGTGTTTCTGAAACAATTTCGCAAGATTGCAATTAATATAGCCAGTTACAGCAACAAATACGTATCACCACAAAGAGAGCATGCATTAACTTTAGCGCGATCTAGGGTGGTTAGTGATTATCTTTGGTCTCAAGGAGTGGATAGCCGTTTTATCTTTACACAAGGATTAGGTAGTGATAAACCTATTATTTCATTCATGCGAGGCGGTGATAATTCAGTAAATGCTAGGGTAGAAATTACTTTCAGGCGAGCTGTGGCGTAGGGGACATAATGAGTCGTGAAACATGGGGATTGATCAAGGGTAGTAAGAATTTTTACGTTAACTCATATAGACGCGGGTTGACGACGTTGATTATATCCCTGCTGTTGAATTGTATTTTTGGCGTTTTAATCGCTTATATTTATTTAACTGAGCCTGAGCGGGATTTTTATGCAACGAGTGGTATAGCACCACCTATTCAATTGCAGCCTCTGCTGGCTCCAAATTATTCATCGAACGCGTTACTTCCTCCTGATCCGCCTGCGGAGAATGAAGATAAAGTGATACCACAATAAGCATTAAATAGAGGACATTATGGCTGAAGATTCCTTGACAGTTGTCGCACTAAGAAACAAATTTTATAAGGACAGCCAACGTAAGGTAATGCTTGCGTTGTTAATTGCTCTTGTTGTCAATATTGTTTTAGCTGCACTATTAGTGTACATGATCACTCACCCCCCAGCTCCTAAATATTTTGCTACCAGTATTAATGGCCGTATTACACCACTGTTCCCTTTGAGTGAACCAAACCAGTCGGATTCGGCTGTATTGCAATGGGCGAATCAGGCTGCGATTGCTGCATTTACTTACAATTTTGTTAACTATAGAGACGAATTACAGGCTTCATCTGGATTTTTTACCGCCGAAGGTTGGGACCAGTTCCTAAGTGCTTTACAACAATCAAATAACTTGGATGCAGTCAAAGCCAAAAAACTGATTGTTTCTGCAGTGGCAACACGAGCACCTATTATTTTGCAAAAAGGTGTTTTAAATGGAAACTTTTCATGGCGAGTACAAATGCCTATATTGGTAACCTACCAGAGTGCGAGTGAGTTTACTCAACAAAATAATGTGGTTACTATGTTAATTACTCGTGTATCTACTTTAAATTCGCCGAGAGGGATAGGTATATCGCAATTTGTTGTAGGACCTGCCACAGGTGGAGTGTCTTAATGAAAAAGCTGAGTTGGTTTTTAAAGTTTTGTTTGTTGCATGGAATAGTCTATTGGGTTCCGGCTCCTGTCTATGCGCAGGATCAATCAACAGATAGCGCTCAGCAGGCCTTACAACAGTTGCGTTTATTGCAACAACGGTTATCACAAAATCAGCCAGGAGGACAAAATCAGGCACTAGGACAAAATCAACCGGCACCGGCAGGAGCTCAAGCAGGGCAAAATCCAACTCCTGCGCAAAATCCGCCAGCGGATCAAGGCCCCAATATTCCTATTCCGCTTGCTGGGAATATTTATAAAGGTCCTCCTCCAAGACCTGAGAATCCTGCTGCGCCCAATCCTAATGCGCCGCAGATAGTAACGCAAAATGATGAGCAAATCATTGATAATAAAGCATTTAAAGATATGACAAAAAGTATCTATCCAATGAACCCAGGACAAATTGGCCAATTAAGGCAATTACATGACACCATGGAGTATGCTAAGGCTTCGCCCGCAGGAACCCCACCAAAACCTACAGCAACTTCTCAATTTGTAAATTTGTCTCCGGGCTCAACCCCACCGGTCATACGTTTGGCTCAAGGGTTTGTTTCTTCATTGGTTTTTCTTGATTCCTCGGGAGCGCCATGGCCAATTGCCGCTTATGATTTGGGAGATCCTAACTCATTCAATATTCAATGGGATAAAACAAGCAATACCATAATGATTCAAGCAATGAAGTTGTACAATTATGGTAATTTGGCTGTGCGTTTGAGAGGTTTAAATACGCCAGTAATGCTTACTTTAATACCAGGACAAAAAGCAGTTGATTATCGAGTTGATTTACGTGTTCAAGGTTTTGGACCAAATGCTAAAAGTATGCCATTAGAAACAGGGATTCCCCCCTCAGCTAGTGAATTACTTCTTCATGTTTTAGATGGTGTACCTCCTCCTGGAAGTAAACGCTTAACTATTACAGGAGGAGATGCGCGTGCTTGGTTAGCCAATGACAGAATGTATGTTAGAACAAATCTTACTATATTGTCACCGGGCTGGTTGGCAAGTATGACCAGCGCAGATGGGACTCATGCATATGAAATGCACAAATCTCCGGTGTTACTCGTTTCCTGGCATGGGAAGGTCATGCAGCTCAAGGTAGAAGGGTTATAAATGGCTGGCAGAAAAGAAAATATTAAATCACTTTTTTCAAACACTCGTACCCGAGTTATTATTATTTTTACAGCAGTATTATTAGTGATTGCTGTGGTAGTCGGGTATATAAAATTAAAATCGATAGGTACAGGCCCTTCAGCACAGGCGACTCTTGGACATGCTCCTGGAGGCATCCAGTCCATTCCTGGGGTCCTCAACCCAACTGCCCAATATGCCAAATTACAGGAAGAACAAAATGTCAACCAGGCACAAAAAGCAGAGCAAAGTGGTGGCAGTGCAATTCCAACGATTATTCGAACTCAATCTTTAGGAGAGGGGGTTGGTGTTATTGGTTCTCAAGGTGGGCAAAGTGGCGTAGGATTTGCTACTTTAGCGCGTGAAAATGAAGAAGGCGCTCAAAAAAGTCTATGGTTGCAAGCATTACAAAACGGTGGTTGTTCAAAGACAGTGGTACAACAGGTTGTTAGCCAAGGTGCGCAATTAACTGATCTAAAACAAGCATGTAGCTGTGCTCAGTTAAAGGACAATGGTTTTTCTTTACAGGATCTGAATCCAGTTTGTCCCTGTAAAGAATTAAAAGCTGCGGGATATAATGCCAGACAACTTAAAGATGCAGGCTATACTGCCTCAAGATTAAGAGATTGCGGCTTTAATGCGTGCGAATTACGTAATGCAGGTTTTACTGCTCAAGAGATGAAAGATGCAGGTTTTTCTGATGATGAATTGAAAGGGGCCGGGTATTCTCCAGAGGAAATAGCTAAAGCCAGTGGTTTGCCAGCAGGAATAAGCGCTGCGGATGTATTAAAAGCAGGATGTAGTGTTGAAGGATTGACCAAACTACGTAAAGCAGGTGTTACAGCTTCAGCAATTCGTAGGATAAGTGGATGTAGTGCAGAGCAATTAAAAGCAGCAGGGTTTACTGCTAAAGAGTTGCGCGATGCGGGCTTTAGCGCAGCGGATTTAAAACGAGCTGGTTTTACCCCAGAGGAATTAAAAGCGGCAGGATTTACTGCTCGAGATCTATTAAATGCAGGATTTACTCCAGACGACCTTGCTAAAGCAGGATACTCCGCAGCAGAGATAAAGGCAGCAGAGGCTGAGCTTCCGCCAGGTATTACTGCTGATGATGTAAAAAAAGCAGGTTGTGATGTTGATGCATTAAAAAGAGAAAGAGCTGCTGGAGTTAGCGCGACTTTAATTAAACAATATGCTGGATGCAGTGCTCAAGCATTAAAAGCAGCGGGCTTTACCGATGCGGAATTAGCTAATGCAGGCTTCACTCCAGCACAAATTAGTGCGGCTACTCCTCTAACTGATGCACAAATCAGAGCTGCGGGTTGTAACCCAGATAATTTGAAAAAGCTTTTTGCAGCCGGTGTTTCTGCCAAGCGGATTAAAGAATTAAATGGATGTAGTGCTGAAGCATTAAAGAATGCGGGTTACGATGCAAAATCATTGCTTGATGCCGGGTTTACTCCAGCGCAACTTCTTGCTGCTGGGTTTACTCCTAAGGACTTACAAAATGCAGGATTGAATCCAGCAGATATCATTGCAAATGGTCGTGTAGCCGATTGCAGTGTTGAGTCATTGAAGAAAGCAAGAGCCGCGGGTGTTAGTGCTTTGACAATCAAGAAAACGCTTGGATGTTCAGCAAAAGCACTAAAAGATGCTGGTTATACAGCTAAAGAGCTTAAAGATGCAGGATTTACAGCTGCTGAACTAAAAGCTGCGGGTTTTAGTGCTAAGGACTTAAAAGATGCTGGATTCACAGCTAAAGAATTAAAAGATGCAGGTTTTAGTGCCAAAGACTTAAAAGATGCAGGTTTTAGTGCCAAAGACTTAAAGGATGCAGGTTTTAGCGCCAAAGACTTAAAAGATGCAGGCTTTAGCGCTAAGGATTTAAAGGCAGCAGGATTCAGCGCTAAGGATTTAAAAGATGCAGGCTTTAGCGCTAAGGACTTAAAGGATGCAGGCTTTAGCGCTAAAGACTTAAAGGATGCTGGATTTAGTGCCAAAGACTTAAAGGATGCTGGATTTAGTGCCAAAGACTTAAAAGATGCGGGTTTTAGCGCTAAGGATTTAAAAGATGCTGGCTTTACAGCAGCCGAAATGAAGGCAGCAGGTTTTAGTGCTAAAGATTTGGCTGATGCCGGATATAGCGCTGCTGATTTAAGAAACGCTGGATACAGTCCTACCGAACTTCAAAATTTGGCAGTTGCTCCCACAGGCGCGGGATCGCAAGTAGCGGGCTTGGGCGCTCCAAATCTGCAACAGGGCACATTTAACATTGGTGGAATCCCCACTATGGGTCAGGGGGCGGCAGGAACTCCAGTACTGCCAGGATCCGCTGCTAGTAATGAACAGTTGCAAGCCATTATCAATAGACAAAATGAGCAGCAAGCGGAACAAAAATATCAACAAAAAATTCAACAAAAAAGTTCAGATATGTTATCGGCTGCAAACCAATTAATAAGTGAATGGAACAGTGTACCATCACAGAACTTTACTGCAGGTAAGGAAGAAGAGGGTGGTGGAGCAGCGTCTGCTGCAACAGCAGCAGCTGGAGCTGGTCCTGGTGGAACAACAGTTACTCAAACCACAACCACATCAACTACTGACGTTAATATGATTAAAACAGGTGATGTGCTTTTCGCTGTAATTGATACTGCCATTAATAGCGACGAACCAGGACCTATTCTCGCAACTATTGTTTCAGGAAGACTCAAAGGAACCAAATTAATTGGCAGCTTTAATCTACCTTCGAATGCTAACAAAATGGTTATTACATTTAATACGATGTCAATTCCTGGGGCACCAAAAACAACTCCAATTTCTGCATATGCAATTGATCCAAATACTGCAAGAACTGCTCTTTCTAGCAAAACAAATAATCATTATTTGCTGAGATACGGTTCATTATTTGCTTCCTCATTTTTAGAAGGTTTTGGTAATGCATTCCAGTCAGCCAATACAACGGTTACCGTCGGTGGAACAGGTGGCGGCAATAACGTAACTGTTTCTAATGGTGTTGGCCGCTCTACGCTGGAAAATGCTGTAATTGGCTTGGCAACGGTTGGTAAGACTTGGGGACAACAAGCACAAGTATTATTTAATACACCTACAACTGTTGAAGTTTATGCAGGAACTCCCGTAGGTGTTTTATTTACTCAGGATGTGAAATCTTTTTAATTTGATGGCAGGTAAAAATGGCAGATAATGATCAAAACGATGAGTATAAGTTCGCTGAGTTAGATTCTCTTGAGAATGAATCTCTGGAGACTTCAGAGTTTGATACAAAAAGTTCTACTCCTGCAGCACCTGATGGACAGGGGCCAAAAAAGAATATTACACGCAATGCTCTAGTTGTAGTGGGAGTCATTGTTTTTATTATGCTGATGTATAAATTTATCGGCGGGATGTTCTCTAAATCTACTTCCACTCCGACTAAAGAGAATGTAAATCCCGCTCCTATGGCGGAAGTTACTCCCCCTCCTCCTCAGCTGCAACCACAACCTCAGCTACAAACAACGCCAACACAAATTCCTCAAGAACCTATTCAGCCACAGCCCACGGTCCAACCACAAGCGCCGGCTGCGCAAGAGAACAATACAGCGCTACAACAAAAGGTTGCATCTATTGAAGCAAGCCAGCAAACGGTTCAATCTGAAGTGAGCTCAATGAGCCAACAAGTAGGTAATGTCAATAATAATGTCAATGCATTAAATGCACAGATTACCAAACTGAACCAAATGATTAGTGTTTTGAATAATCAAGTCACCAAACAATCTGAAATCATCAATGTGTTAATGGAGCGTACAAAACCCAAACCAGTTAAACGCGTTGTTCGTGTTCGTAACGTAGTTCCACAAATAATTTACTATATAAATGCAGTAATTCCTGGTCGGGCTTGGCTAATTGGCACAAATGGTTCTACACTTACAGTAAGAGAAGGGACAAAAATCGCAGGATATGGGACAGTTAGATTAATCGACTCTATGCAAGGGCGAGTTTTAACGAGTTCCGGGCGAGTAATTAGGTTTAGTCAAGAAGATAGTTGAGGTTTTTATGGCTGATACATGTACAGGCGGATCGGTAGCTTGCTGGATATCGGGTCAAGTAAATATACTAACTAATATCGCAAATTCGTTGATTCCTGTAGAGCGTTTGATTACAGGAGGTGCATATTTGATTGGATGTGCCTTTTTGTTTAAAGCGATCTATAGTTTAAAAGTATATGGCGAGGCGCGGACGATGATGTCGAATAATACAAGCATCAAAGAACCAGTTATGTATTTGTTAGTTGGTGCGATATTTATTTATTTTCCAACGGCTTTTTCGGCATTAATGGTAACCACATTTGGTTATCAAAATGTCCTTTCCTATGCGCCGGTAAGTAGTAATAATCCTACGCTGGATACTTTATTCGGAACTGGAAGCGTCGTTGGAAGACCTTTAACAATTATTATTCAGGTAATTGGCTTAGTCGCCTTTGTAAGAGGATGGGTATTGATTGCGCGTTCTGCTTCGCAAGGACAACCCCCAGGTGGGACTGGTAAAGGTTTAATGCATGTGTTCGGAGGAATATTAGCAATTAACATCATCGGAACACTTGAGATGATTAATAATACTTTATATGGGGGGTAGCAGCAGAGTGGAATGTACTGATTTGTTTTAAAATTTAAATTTGAGGAGAAAAAAGGTGAAAAGCAAACTCATTAGTAAATCTGATTACAAATATTGGATAGGCAGTTTCATTTGCCTAAGCTTATTGGTTTTGTTTAGCCAAGATGCGGCAGCAGGCCAGTCCATAGGGTCGATGGCATCAAACATTACTTCGTCATTTACAAACTTGACAAAACTGATCACCGCAGGTTCTTATCTGGCTGGATTGGGATTTTCAATTGGTGCTATTATGAAGTTTAAACAGCACAAAGATAACCCGACCCAAATTCCAATAGGTACACCAATTGCATTAGTTTTTATCGCTGCGGCTTTATTGTTCCTACCTACAATTTTAGGAGTTACTGGAGCAACAATGTTCGGGGGTAGTGGTGGTACAACTGCTGGACCTACAGGTACAGTTTATTAAGAAGCGGCTAATCGCATAATAGTTGCTTTTATAATAATGGTAAGATTCATTTTGATCCTCTCCCCGTTAAGGGGAAGAGGATCTTTTAATAGGTATTAAAACGAATAATTGCCAAAGTTTATTGTATTCAATGTGAGCCGAGGATATGGCAGTTAATCAAGAACAAAATAAATTAAAATTAATGGCTACGCCTGGTTCATGGCGTTTATATTCTGCAAGAAAGGTTGACGAACGATTTAAGGCGTTTGAGCAAAAAGTATTTCATAGAGACAGATATACATGTAGGTTTTGTGGATTTCAAGCACGCTTATTTCAAGAAGTAGTTAATCTTGATAATAATTATGCGAACAACAAGTTAGATAATTTGGTGACTTCTTGTTGTTTCTGCGCACAGTGTTTTTTTGTTGAATCCGTTGGTGTTGGTGGTTATGGTGGAGGGACATTAATTTATCTTCCCGAACTAACCCAGCCTGAGTTAAATAGTATCTGTCATGTGTTATTTTGTGCGATTACTAATGATACCGGCTATAAATCGAGTGCACAGAATATTTATCGAGCATTCAAATTTCGTTCACAACTTGTGGAGGAGAAATTTGGTGAGGGAACCAGTGATCCTGCCATATTTGGTCAGTTAATGATCGATGCAGGAGTGAATGACGAAGAGAGACGATCTCAATTATTTAAAAATATACTTCTATTGCCTTCAAGAGCTAAATTCCGTAAACAAATTGAAAAATGGGCTGCGAGTGCACTAGAAGAAATTTCAAGTTAAAAGAGAGGTAATGGAATGGCGCATTGGTCAGAATCTTTTTTTGAAGGAATAGATACCTTCTTTGCCTGGCTAAGTACTTCGCTCAAGCAAACAACAGAATCTTATATTGAATTAGAAACAGCAGATAGTCCAACTGTGTTGGTTAATCACGATGGTTCTTTATTATCAATTTTGAAAATTGAAGGGGTTTCTGCACTTGTAGGGGCTGAAGAGTTTGACAATTTGGTTGCAGGGTTAACTAATGCATTTCAGGGGGCAATGGGGCGCCCAGGACATGCTTTGCAGGTATATTTTAGCCATGATAAACAAAATATAAGGAAATTGATTCAAGACACTTTTGAACCTGCTACAGCATCTGCAAAACGGCTTGAGCTCAATTTAACGGACTTATTTGAAGAACGTGTCAATTATATGGCTCAATATTGTGCAGAAGAGCGCGTCTATTTTGTACTTATTACCCGACCATTCAACTTACCCTCGGAACAATTAAAAGTAGCAACCAAAACCAAATTTAAGATGATCAAAGATATGAAGGCTCCTCCGTTTAAAAACAGCCAGACTATCTATGCGGCCATCCCTGAATTACGTGATACTCATGATGCTTATGTTCGTGCGGTGATGAACGATCTGGATGCACTACATATTTTCGCTAAATTATTGGAAGTTCATGATGCAATACATGCAATACGCATGACTGCAGATCCAGATTATACGGCTGATGATTGGCGAGCCAGTCTGCCTGGGGATAAAGTGACTGCTAGAGAAATTAATTCTTTTGACGGAGACGCTTCTGATTTATTATGGCCTTCGCTGGCGAAACAAGTATTTCCTCGTGATGCGGATGTATTAGATTTGCGTACAGTCAGGGTTGGAGACAAGATTTACTCATCTACGTACATTGATTTATTTCCCAAGGACATTAGACCATTTATTCAGCTATTTACTCGTATATTGCCGGCACATGTTCCTTGGAGAATCTCTTTTCTAATCGAAAGTGAAGGGCTTGCTACGATTAAACTAAAAGGACTATTGGCAGCAATTTTAACTTTTAGTTCAGCACAAAATCGTTTAATCAGTGACTCGGTAAATTTATTAAAATATTTACAGTTAAATACGGACGAATCTATAGTCCGTTTGCGTGTTGTTGCAACAACTTGGGCGCCTGAGGACAGAATGGCATTATTGCGACAACGTAGCTCTGAACTAGTCAAAGCAATTGAGGGGTGGGGATCAACCGACGTTTCTGAAATTTGTGGTGACCCATTTGGTGGTTTTGTCTCTGGGATGTTGGCGGCTACGCTGAATAGTGCGGCAGTAGCTACTGTTGCGCCACTAAGCTCAGTGATTTCCATACTACCGATTACTCGCCCAGCATCGCCATGGCTAAAAGGTGCATTACTTTTTAGAACTCCAGATGGTAAACCATGGCCTTTCCAGCCAGGCTCTACAGAACAAACCACCTGGATTGATCTCGTATATGCGCGTCCAGGTTCTGGTAAATCAGTTTTATCGAATGCGATTAACTTGGCTTTATGCTTATCAGGGGGGTTGTTGCGTTTACCACGGATTGCAATTATTGATATTGGACCTTCAAGTAGCGGGTTAATTTCTTTGCTGAAAGAGGCTCTTCCTGCATCAAAACGCCATTTGGTTGCTTATCATCGTTTAAGAATGACCCCTGATTACTCAATCAATCCTTTTGATACACAATTGGGATGTCGTTATCCTACTGCATTAGAGCGCGCATTTTTGGTTAACTTTATTACCTTGTTAACGACGCCATTGGGTGCAGAAAAACCCTATGATGGTATGCCAGACCTTGCAGGTATGGTGGTAGATGAATTATATAAAAGTTTGGCTGATGAATATAATCCATCACCTTATTCTCCAGGAGTAGAGGAATTCCTCGACAGTATTTTGGAGGAAATTGGCTTTGTTCGTGATTCAAAATCAACCTGGTGGGAAGTAACTGACTCACTTTATTCAGCAGGTTTTATACATGAAGCGATGTTGGCGCAACGTTATGCGATGCCTTTATTGGCTGATGCTGCATCGATTTGCCGTACTCCATCTATTGAAGATCTCTATGAACGAATCACAGCACCGACTGGCGAATCGTTAATTAATGCATTTTCACGCATGATCTCTTCTGCTGTTCGTGAATACCCTATTTTGTCACGTGTAACGAGTTTTGATATTGGTGACGCGCGTGTTGTATCACTTGACCTTGACGAGGTAGCAAAAAGTGGTGGAGATGCAGCAGACAGGCAGACTGCAGTCATGTATATGTTGTCACGTTATGTATTGGCACGGCACTATTATTTAACTGAAGAGAGTCTCAATAATATCCCAGAGCAATACAAGGAATATCATAAAGAAAGAGTGCAAGAGATTAGAGAAGATCACAAACGTATTGTTTATGACGAGTTTCACCGTACTTCAAAATCTGCTGCAGTACGTGAGCAAGTGATTATTGATATGCGGGAAGGACGTAAATGGAAAGTGCAAATTGCCTTGCTATCACAGGCAGTTGATGACTTTGATCCAGTCATGATCGATTTTGCTACAGCAATTTACATTATGGATGCAGGACCTTCACAAGCGATCGAAAAAACGACTGCCATTTTTGGGCTATCTGAAACAGCAAAAACCGCTTTACGCACTCGAGTCCATGGTCCAAGACAAGGAGGAGGAACTTTCCTGGCACAATATGCTACTAAAAGTGGCGTCAATGTGCAGTTGCTTACTCTGACTTTAGGTCCAGTTGAACTCTGGGCATTTAGTACTACAGCCGAGGATGCCACAGTGAGAAACCACTTGTATCGTCATCTTGGGCCAGGTGAGGCACGACGTCTTTTGGCGGCATTATTTCCTAATGGTTCCATTGCTAAAGAATTAGAATCTCGGTTGAATAATATGAAAGAAAAAATGGGATTAATTGAAGATGAAATGAGAGAAGGTATTATAGAGCAATTAATTAACGAAATTCTTGAGGCTTATTCAAAAAATCCTGATGTTAAAAGCTTACCAGCTAAACTCACTTAATACTCTCTTAAGAGTCCATCAATATAATCGGTTTTGCTCTTATCATGAATGTATTTAAAATTCATTCATGATAAGAATAGGGCTTATTATATTACTCAGAATGAAGTCTATATGGGAAACGCAAGTTAATTTAGAGTGCTAATGTGTCCACTTTGCAATAGGAACTACCTTTTATCTTCTTGGCCGCATACATTGCTTGGTCAGCTTTAATCAGCAACTCAGTTACTTCTTGGGCATCTGTTGGATAAGTTGCAAGCCCTATGCTAAGAGGACAGCTTAATTCAATATTCTCAAACTGAATTTTTTCTTCGGCTTCTTGGATGATGCGTTGAGCAATCAATTGAGGAATTTTTTCATCTTCGGTATGTAATACTACAGCGATAAACTCATCACCTCCTATACGTGCTATAAAGTCTCCTTCGCGAAAACTTATTTGTAAACGTCTAGAGACTTCTAGCAGTAAGCGATCGCCTATGTTATGACCATAACAATCATTTACGTATTTAAAATTATCGAGGTCGATAAAGAAAATTGTAGCGCGATAATTGGATGCTAAGGAGTTAATAATTTCATTGAGATGTTGCTTAAAATACATGCTGTTGGGCAAATTAGTGAGCTGATCAAAACGCGCTAAATAATGGTATTTATCTTTTTCAGATTGTAATAAATAATTTTTATTCGTTAGTTTTTGTTCATATTGTTCATGTTCATATATCAAATTGATTAATGTAGTGACTAGAATTAAATAGGCAAATAAATGATTTACCCACTCAATCATCTCAAGTTTATACTGGGGAAGATGATAAAAGGGAGGAAGCGATAATTTTCCAGAGCCCAGAATCATAAATAGTGATAAGGCAGAATAAATAATCAAACCACTGCGTCCAACAAGTGCAGCGGCAAGTAATGGAATAACATAAAACCATTGCGTATGGATTGTTCCTATACCCCAAATCATACAGCTTGCAACAATGATAATCGTGAACGTAATCAGCGTGATCAGATGCCCGCAGAAAAAAGTATTTGCTGTACGGGAAAGAATCCACAAATTAATTATTACAATACTAAATCCACCACTAAAAAGAACAACCATATACCACAACTTCATCAGAGAATAGAGACAAATAATAACGGCACTAATGACAATTAACTCAAGGCTAACATAGTAAATCAGGCGATATTGACGGGCATGTTGTTCCATGAGTCAGCCTACCTTATGTGGTTGAAAAGATTTTTAAACGCTTGCATTGCGCTACCCTTTTCGTTTTTCAACCAATGATGGAATTATTTTAAGCCTATATTTAGTTTAGTTAATTTATGGTGATTTAGGGCGCACAAAATACAAAGAAATTAAGACGGTCTAAGAGGTAAAGTAATGATTGCTTTTAAGCCGCCCTGCAAATTATTAGTTAAAGTAATATCTCCTTGATGCATTTGAATGATTTCTCTGGCTATGGTTAATCCCAGGCCTGTACCGCCAGTACTGCGAGAACGTGAATTTTCTCCTCGATAAAACGGTAAGAACACTTGTTCAAGATCTGTGTCGGGTAATCCTGGGCCTTGGTCAGTAATGGTAATTTCTATCATATCTTGCAAACAATTTAGATGGATCACTGCCTTATAGCCATAATGAACTGCATTATTAATTAAATTATTAAAGGCACGTTTGAGTAAATTTACCGTCCCATAATAAACCAATTTTGGGCTTTCGCTGATAAAGCTTACGTCATAATTCAGTTCAACTGCATCATCTTTCAATGATGAAAGCAATGCGACCAAATCAAAGAGCTGAGGTTTTTCTTCAACATTTACATCCCTGAAATAATCTAAGGTTTCACGGATCATCAGTTCCATTTCGTTAATGTCGGCCATTATTTTATTATAATTGGGATTATCTTCTAAATATTCAGCACGTAATTTTAAACGAGTTAACGGAGTTCGTAGATCGTGTGAAATCGCAGTGACCACTCGGGTTCGATTTGCTAGAAGTTTATTCACTTTTTCCTGCAGATCATTAATTTTTTTAAAGATGGCTTTTTGATCTTGATTCCCAGTGATTGGGATGGGCAACCAATTTTCTTGATGCTCATTGTAATGAAGGCTTTGAATTAAGGTATGTATTGGTTGATTCAACGTTCTGACTGCCCAATAATTAATAAAAAGTAGCGCGCCAATTAAAATAAGAAATAGGCTGACTATAGAGTTCGCTTGTCTGGGAAAAAAAGAAATCACTTTGATATTCAACCAGTTATTTTCTTTTATAAATACTGAGAATTCCAATTTCTTATTTTGTTTTATTAAATTAATAAGTACGGGAGCTTTTAAGGTTAACAATGCATTTTTATCGTATACAGGCTGGGGAGATAAGGTTATTTCCGCCCAGGAAATCCCTTGATTTCTTAAGATCAGAGGCCAGACGGATTGAGGATTTTTTTGCAACAACGTCACGAGATGGGTCAATGAGCGGACCGCTTTAGGTGGAAGTGGAGAACGGATGTTTTCATAATAATATTTTCCCAACTGCATGAGTGAAAAAATGATTAATAAATTACCTAGTATTAAGCCAACCAGGGTCTTTTTTGCTGTTTTAGTTAATTGGCTCATACCAAGTCAACCTTGGTTTTAAATTGATAACCGCCACCACGAATCGTTAACAATAATCGTGGATTACGAGGATCGAACTCTATTTTTTTACGCAAGCGTCCAATAAGGACATCAATGGTTCTGTCTTGCGAATCACAATCTTTTTCATATAACAAATCCATTAATTGGTCGCGACTTAAAATACGTCCGGGATGCTCTAAAAAAATAACCAACAGTTCATACTCTCGTTGACTTAAAGGGATAGCAACCGATTCTTTATCAATCAAAGAATGGGTGTTGCGATCGAGAATCCAGTTTTCAAAATGTATTTGTTGTAAGGGCGTGAGCTTTTTACGATCATGCTCTAATTCACCTTGGGTGCGTCTTAATTGCGCTTTGATTCGTGCAAGCAATTCACGAGAGCTGAACGGCTTGGAAATATAATCATCTGCGCCCAGCTCTAATCCTGCGACTCGATCAGCAATACTGTTTGCCGCACTAAGCATAATAATCGGCATGCTGTGTGTTTGGCGAATTGTTTGGCATAAGTTTAATCCGTCAATTCCTGGAAGCATGATATCTAAAATAATTAAATCAAAATTATTTTCTCTTAATAACTGTTTGATATTTAAGCCATTCAAGGTCCAGGTGGTGCGAAAACCGTTTTTAATTAAATAATCATTAATCAAGTGAGTAATTTCTTGATCATCATCAACAATCAATACGTGGCTTTTTCTTGTGCTCATGAATCACCTGATAAGAATGTGGCTAGAAAATTATTAGCTCAAAAAATCGTTCATTTAAGTACTTGATGACATTATATCAATAAATGACCTGATGTTGAGCATTGTAACAGTGTTGTTACAATAAACCCTTCATTTGTCATATTCCTATTACATTGCCTCATTACACTTAACAATGTAACTTTATAGGAGAAATAAAATGAAGATGAAACGTTTGTTATTAGTTAATGGTTTGGCATTGGGTGTTTTGGGAGCTTCTATTGCAACGGCACAACCGTCAGCAACGGCTACAGTAGCTTCTATAAATCAAACAGGGCAGCATCGCCAGCATGTAGGTAAGTTATTAACTCCAGAACAACGTTCTGAATTGGCAAAGATTAAGAAAAATCTTCGCGCAAAAATGACTCCTTTAATTAAAGAGAAGCGTGCATTGAGTATGCAAATAAGAGGTAAGATGGCTACTCCTAATGTAAAATGGACTGATATATCTCGCTTGGTGGAAAAAAGAAATGCAGTTAACGCGAAAATCAATGTTTTATGGACGCAAACCCAGTTCCAAACGTTCCAAAAATTAGGTGTTCTATTGCCTGTTCATCACGGTCGTCATGGTCACCATTGTGGTTTTCAAAATAAAAATCTTGTAAAAAAATCATAAAAAATGCATGTGACGGTTTCGCATTTTTTGCGAAACCGTTTATTTTTTTAATTCAATAACGAGAACTCGGATTGGATGTTTACTCATGTTCTCATCTGTGTGTAACTCACCAGGAACATCTTTATTGAGATAATATGCTTTATCTTTTTCCAATTTAAGAAAATGTTCTTTTCCTTTATTATTGACTACTTTTATTACACCACTATCAAGAGCAACAACAACCCTATCATTTTCATGGCGATGCATTTTTAAAATTTGTTCTTTACTAGGATAAATTACCGTGGTCCAGACTGCTACTTTTTCATTCGATAGCTGAGGAATACGAACTGTTTCTTTAACAGCTGCATATGAATTCATTGATGCTAAAAATGGAATAATGCATAGGATTGAAGTGATGTAGTTCCGCATAATTGGCTCCATGAGTTTTTGGGTGCACTATAATATATTGCGTTTTATTTAAGAAGATAAATTCGGATAAATGACAATAAAAATAGTGGGTGCGTTTATGGTGTCATAACGTACCCTCAAGTACGATCAACACATTTCGCAACAACAATCTGCTGAATCAATTCTGTTAATAAGGCATAGTTCTGAGTTTTATGAGAGGTACTACGCCAAGCTACACCAATTTCTCGATAAGCATGATCCGTTTTTAAAGAAACTGCAACTAAATCAGTACCAGTAAGAATGCCGCTGTTAATTGCAAGATTGGGCAGGAACGTAATGCCTGGCTGATGGCTTACCATTTGAATTAAGGTATGCAAACTGGTGGCAAAGAAATGATTGATTTTTTTGCTTTCTTTTAATTGGCAGGCTTGTAATGCATGGCCTGTTAAACAGTGTTCTTTTTCGAGCAGAAAAATACTGTTTTCTGGCAATCTACCGATTTCTTTGTCGAAACCTTTATGTAACCACATTCTAGGTAGGACTAGTTTAAAAGGATCTTTGCATAATATTTGTGTTTGCATATCTTGGGTTGGATAAGGAAACGCCAAAATAACAAGATCAAGTTTGCCTTCACCTAAATACTTCAAAACATTATCTGTTGTGTCCTCACGGATAAATAAAGTCAGATCGGGATAAATTTTCCGACACAAATTTTGTAATTCACTTAAAATAAAAGGGGCAATAGTCGGGATCACCCCTAGATAAAATTTCCCTTGCATGACTTTCCCTTGATTGCGTGCGTAATCGACTAGGTCGTTACTTTGTTCAATAATTAACCTACTGCGTCGGACAATTTCTTCGCCTAAAGGTGTAAATAGAAATGTTTTGTGATCTCGTTCCAGTAGTTGGGCGTCTAGGGTTTCTTCAAGGCTTGTAATGGCTGCACTTAAGGTTGATTGACTAATAAAACATGCAGTGGCGGCACGTCCAAAATGTTGATAGTCGTAGAGTGTAACCAAATAATGTAGCTGCTTTAAACTGACCAATTTACTCATCGATTTTTCCGATTAAAGTTATCTGTTTTATTCATTTTAAATAATTATAGACCATAACTATAATTTAATTGAAATAAACAAATAGAGGAGAAACTTATGTTAACTGTTGGTCAAAAAATTCCAGAATTTTCTGTTGTTACAGTAAAACCTGGTTTTAATCATCATGAGGAAAAAGGTGAGAGCGCTTTTGAAGTAGTTACTGAGACAAGTTTTCCAGGAAAATGGAAAGTGCTTTTTTTCTATCCTAAAGACTTTACGTTTGTATGCCCAACAGAAATCGTGGAATTTGCAAAATTAAATGGTGAATTTAACGATAGGGACGCAGTGGTCTTGGGTGGAAGTACTGATAATGAGTTTGTCAAACTGGCTTGGCGAAGAGAGCATAAAGACTTAAATCAATTAAACCAATACAGCTTTGCAGATGTTCATGGGAGGTTAACTGATGGATTGGGTATCAGAGAAGAAGAAAGTGGTTGTGCTCTAAGGGCAACATTTATTATTGACCCAAACAATGTGATTCAGCATGTGAGTGTCAATTCTTTAAATGTTGGTCGTAATCCTCAAGAAATATTACGTATTTTGGATGCTTTACAAACCGATGAATTATGTCCATGTAACCGTCCTATTGGTGGCGAAACATTATAGTTCAGCAAAATGCAGAAGCTCTTGTGGAGCTTCTGGCAAGGAGAATCTTATGTCTATAGAACAATTGAAACAAATGATACCTGATTTTGCTAAGGATATTCGTCTTAATATCAGTAGTTTGTTTGGCAATGTACCGCAATCAGGATTAACAGAAACCCAATTTTATGGGGTTGCATTGGCTGTAGCTTACACTTTGAAAAATAAACGCATTATCGATGCGATTAAAACCGATGGAGCACTTTATATCTCTGCTGAATTAGATAATGCGGTAAAAACAGCAGCAGCTTTGATGGCAATGAATAATGTGTATTATCGTGCGATTCATTTAGCAGAAAATAAGGAACTTGCATCAATGCCTGCAAATTTACGCATGAATGGGATGTTAAATCCTGGAGTACCAAAAGCTGACTTTGAGTTATTTGCTTTGGCAGTATCAGCAATTAATGGTTGTGGTATGTGCATCCATTCTCATGTAAGGCAATTGTTGGAACATGAGTTGAACAAAATTGCAGTGCAATCGGTGCTTAGAATAGCGGCAGTTTTAAATGCATTGTCTTTTGTTTTATCACAGGATGAATTATAAGCTTACTGGTAGTCAAAAAGTAGCCTGGGTGATGGCAAAGCTGTAACCCGGGTTGCAGATAAAAAATCAGACATTTTTCCCGGGTTCTGCTTTGCTTCACCCAGGCTCCAATTTAGCATCAACCTACTTATTCTCGGGATATGCTAAATAATTTACAATCTTCCAATGCCCTTTTTTATCTTGCTCAAAGACATCGAGCCCTTCATCTACAGTTTCTGAAATTACTTTCCCATGTTCTGAAATTTGTAAATACCAAGAAACCCTAACACTTGCCCAATTATGAGTGCGGTAGATTTGATGCAGTTTAAAACGATAGGTGTAGTCGCGATCTTCCTGAAAAATCTTCTTAAAGCCATCGCAGATTGATTGATAGTTTTTGGGAGGGGCGCCTTGATAATTCGCGTGAACATTAGGGGAAAATAAGGTGCATGAATTCGCTAAATCTTTATGGTTGAATGCCTGCGTCCATGAAGAAAAAATGTGTTGGAATAATTGAGTGGAATTTTTTTGTTCAGCAGCATACGCAGCTGAGGTAATGAAAAAAGAGCTCATCATCAGAAAAGGGAGCAATCTTTGAATCATGTGTTTTTCCTTATAGAGCTATGCATCTTGCCAGCCTTCAGGCTCTAAAGGAATAAGCAGCCATAACAGGATATATGCGATAAATGCAGTACCTCCGACTAGGAAAAAAATAACAAAAATGATGCGCATCCATACAGGATCTACACCAAAATAAACGCCTAAACCACCGCATACGCCGGCAATTTTTCTATCTTTACGTGAACGCCATAATTTTTTATAAGGTCGATTCATAATATGCCTTCTCAATGAGCGCGTTGGGCCTGAGTGACCGATTCCGCGCGGGTTAACCATTCTTTCCCCTCCACCAGACGTGCAATCATCATACTGCTGACACTGTTGCATGTTACATTAAGCATAGTCGCTAGGGGATCGATAATAATACTAATTGCTGCAATTATTATTAAGACTGCAGGGGGGAATCCGTAGACACTGAGTATGAGTAACTCACCAAGCATTCCTCCACTGGGAATTGCCCCCATCACGGTACCAACCAATATAGAAATTCCTAAAGCGGCAAGCAGTACACTGGGACTGGAAAAATTTAAGTGGAAGATTCCAAATAAAAAAGCAATCTTGAACATCCCGCCAATGACTGAACCATCTTTATGAATGATTGAACCTAAAGGAATTACGGTCTCATAAATTTCAGGCGCGATGCGCATTTTTTTTGCGGCCATCAAGTTAGCAGGAATACTGGCGGCGCTACTGCAGGTGGCAATTGATGTCACTGCCGGAAGAAAAATGCTACCCCAAAATCGTTTGATACCTTCAGTTTTTCCAGCTAAATAGGCAAATAGCGTATAGACAAAAATAAAATAAATTATGCCAAAGGTATAATAAAGAACTCCAACGCGCAGATAATTAGCCATTAATTGGGGACCTAGCTCATGAACCATAACGGCGAAGTACGCAAAAAAACCAATGGGGGCATAATACATGATCAAAGAAAAAACACGCATAAATACTTCTTCGCCGGCCTGTAAGAAATCAATAAAAGTTTTTCCTTTTTCATTGGCATGCGATGTGGACAATCCAACCAGAATTGAAAAGAGAATAAGTGCCAGAATATGTTGATGTGAAAGAAGTTTACTAAATTCAGGAACCGTAAAAATATCAGCAATTTGATTGAAGGCATTTAAAGCAGAGGTTTTTTCTGGAGCATTAAGCGGCAAAGTAACCCCTTGGGCTGGAGGGAAGAGGCTGACAACAAAAAGAGAATAAACCGCTGCCACGATTCCGGTAAATAAAAAAACAATGGTCATATAAAAAGCAATTTTACCGAGTTTACCCATGGAACCTACTCGTGCAATTGCAGACGTAATGCTAAAAAAAATCAAAGGAACAATGGCTGTAAAAATTAGATTGAGAAAAATCTCGCCAAACGGTTTTAGGTAAGGAGTTATTGGTCCAAAAAAATAGCCAGCCAGACCGCCAAGTACAATAGATGTAATTAAAATAAAAGGAAAAAAATAAGATGCAGAAGCGTGTTGGGTACTCATTGGCCCGTGTCCTTAAAAGTTTTTAGGAGCTGTGGTTATTGTATCTCTTTGCCTAGGCGACATACTATATATTGGTGAGTGTTTTAAAGAAAGCAAATGTATGTTTACGGAGCATAATGCGCGAACGAGTAGAACGAAAAAAAACTTTTGATGAGCTGCTGACCGAATTAAGATGAAATACGAAATCCTCGAGAAGGGTTTGGCTGAGCTGAAGCAAACACTGCCTGATAGAGTTGATTTTAGCCAAATGATTCGTTTCTAACTAAACGTTTAAGTATTAAAAATTGTATTATAGTAAGTCATCACAAGCGAATTGATAAAGGTAATTTTACGTAGGTATGTTAATAAAATATAAAAGCTATCACGATAAAATATTCATTTCTAATTTTCTGAAAGAATGAACCTTATGTATGAACGAGTAGAACGAGAAAAATTTTTTGATGAACTGTTGGCTGGACTAAGAAACAGTCAAGACAAAAAGGACTGGATTGAAGCGCAAAATTTAAAGGCTAATGAATTAAAATTACTTTTTTTAAAAGCGGCAACAAAAGGTTACTTAGATGTGGTTCAATTTTTAGTTTCCCTTCCCGATCTTGATCCCGCGGCACTAAATAATTATGCACTACAGTCGGCTGTAGCAAATGGTCACGTAGACGTAGTTCAATTTTTAGTTTCTTTGCCTGGGGTTGATCCCGCTGCAGGGGATAATCATGCACTACGCTGGGCTACATTCAATGGTGATTTAGCTGTAGTTCAATTATTAGTTTCTCTGCCTGGGGTTAATCCTGCTGCACGAGATAATGAAGCAATACGTGAGGCTGCAAAAAGGGATTACTTAGATATAGTTTTATGTCTTGCAACGCATCCTGCTGTTACCGTAACAGAAGATATGCCTGAACAATTGCAACAAATCATTCGTGCGGTAAAGATAAATCAGAACTATTTTACTGTTTTTCAAACTCCAGAGGTTTTACAGGAGACGAAATATGAAATCCTCGAGAAGGGGGAGGCTGAGCTGAATCGAAAACCATCTAATGGGTTGTACTTTAATCAGGTTTATTCATTCTCTAAACGTTTAGGTATTTGAGCCGGTTTAAAATGAAACCTCTATGAATATACAGTATTGGGGGCGGTGTTACGTTAATTTGCTCCTTTCTTCATTGCATCATTAAGTCATACCCTATAATCTAATAAAATAAGGCTGGAGTTTTTACTTTGATAAGAACTCCTTTTCTCTTTACTTTTCCAGGTAAATGAAGATGAAGCATAAATATTTTTTTAGCGATAAGACTTCTTCTGGTGTATATAAAGAGCAAGAATGCTGTATTCAAATTCCCTCTGGCAAAGACATAGAACAAATGCATGGGATGCCTGCTGGTGCTAATGAAGACCAATATAAGCGTCTCAAGCATATGACCCAAGTGATCACGAAAACTCAATCTATAGAGGCTACATTACCTGTTGTTACAACCGATCTTGTGAAGTTGCCTTCGCACTGGAATCAATTATTTGCTGCTATGAATAAAGGAGATACGAAGGGCGCATTGGCGCTTTTTGCCGGATTTCCTGAAGAAGATGAGATTCTCCGCGCATTATTGGCGGTGCATACATCAAAATATTTGCAGAAAATCATAACCGATTGTATTGAAGCGAAACCCAAAGGATGGAAGGAGTTAAATTCAGATATTCTTATTACCCCTGGGACGTTTGAAGTACTGATCAAAGATATTGCGATGACTTTATTTCATTCTAAAAAAGTACATTTTTCTTTTGGATTACCTACTCATCATGCGTTTGCTGACGAAGGAAGTGGCTTTTGTATTTTAAATAAAACAGCAGTGCTACTGAAGCACATACAACGTTTAAACAGCAAACCAGTCAAACACATTATTATTGGGACTGATGTAAATCGGGATAATGGCCTCTGTGATATTTTAATGAATTCTGCGGCAAATATAGATATATGTCATATAGATGTTTTTGATTCAAGGGTTTATCCGCAACAAGATACGGCATTCATTACTAAAGCGTTCAAAAAGAGCGCACAGGATGAAGGACAAAAAATCCATTCATGGCAACGAGAAGGATTACACTATTTTGCAGTAGATTTAAGTCTCACAACACGTAAACCAGGTTGTGTACATCCTGCTTTGGTTTTTGCAATAGAAAAAATTGAGGAGCAAATCAAACAGGCGCAAAAGAATGGTCAGAAAGTAGCTCTATATTTCCCCACCGGTTGGGATTCGCATGAAGAGGAAACCGCTTATTGTGGAAAGTATGTGGATGGTCATTTAATGGGAGCTACGGAAGCACGGAAAACGCGCTTTAATGAAATGGACTTAACTTATTTTTACGAGAGTTTATTTAAACTGTATCAAGAAAATAAAAGCGATATAGAACGAATCTATTGGGGATTAGAGGGTGGCTATGAGCCAAAAATGTATGAGCGACAAGTCAAATTATTGATGTCGCTGATTTTAAAAGATCTAGTCCACCAGGATACCAATCAAATGGTTTCTGCTGCTAAAAAGGCGTAACCATTCGGGCCAAAGAGGTCGGTAGACGTAGCCTGGTGAAGGCGAAGCCGTGCCCCCCGGGTTCCCTATCGTTTCACCAAGGCTACAATTTCTCTTAAATTGACAGCGCTTACAAAAAAAAGCTTAAGGTAAATAATAAAAAGGATTTGGCAATTTAAAGACTTTCTGCGCATACCCACCTTTAAGATCACTGTATTGATCGCCTATTGATGCCACAATGGTATAGCCTTTTTCGGTGATCATTTTACGGGTGTTTGATTTAAACGGAATAATGGATTTGGAGGTGTAATTCATGGGGCGTAGATACAAACCTGACCATCCATTATAACCCGCCTTATGTAAATTGTTCGTAGTCGCCTGGCGTTCAGATTCATTTCTTCCAGTCACAAAAAAAACTTTGATACCATGATTGCGTGCATCACGATACAAGCGCAGCATGGGCTTAATTACTGGCGCATTAGCCGCCATGATATCTTGATGAAATTGTTGATGATTTCCGCCAAAATCACGTGCAATCATGTACTTATAATTAGATAAGCTGGTTTCATCAATGTCTAAAACAAGTGCCAGTTTTTTATGCGATTTTTCTCTTTGATTTATTTCTGCTTGGTGATCAATATATTTTTGTGCCTTTTGAATCACTTGGATTAACTCTTTTTGATAAAGACCTGAGTCATGATAATTTTTGAGTTCATTTTTTACTAAAGTCAGATTTGGTGGATCTGAAAAAATTGGATTTGCAAAAAGAAACGCCATACTAAATGTAATTATGCTAAATGATTTATCGAGTAAGCGCTTCATTATCCACCCATTTTCTATTAAATGAGGGGATTATATCGTTGTGCATTTGTTTGTCAAATTAGTACTGGTTTTTCTGTATATGTTAGAGAATTGGTGGACAAAACTAGCCAAATAATCGTAGGCTGGGCTGTTAAGCCCAGCAGTATATAATAAGGTCCATAATGGAATTTGGAGAGTACGAATTAATTTGGTAGATGCGGGGCTTAACAACCCAGCCTGCGCTTGTTGGGGCTTTGATTCGAGTTGGCTTCCCAGCGCATGAGATGACAATTTATATGAACTTAGCTTAATGACAGCGGTTGTGTGGATAGCCTGTCCATCCTCAGTTATAATGCCTGCTTATTTTGTTTAAAAATTGCCATACTATGCATTTGAAGCAATTAAAATTAGCCGGTTTTAAATCGTTTGTTGATCCGACGGTGGTGCATTTTCCGAGTCAATTAGTTGCCGTTGTTGGTCCTAATGGCTGTGGGAAATCAAATATTATCGATGCGGTACGCTGGGTTATGGGAGAAAGCTCTGCACGCAATTTGCGTGGCGAATCCATGGCCGATGTGATTTTTAACGGTTCTTCCAATCGTAAATCTGTGGGGCAGGCTTCTGTTGAACTTGTGTTTGATAACAGTCTTGGACGTCTCACTGGTCCTTTTGCCAGTTATGGTGAAATCGCAGTAAAGCGCGTAGTGACTCGAGATGGTGATTCTTCTTATTATTTGAATGGCAGTCGTTGTCGACGTAAAGACATTACGGATATTTTTCTTGGTACAGGTGCTGGGGCTCGTGGCTATTCTATCATTGGCCAAGGAACCATTTCTCAGCTCATTGAGGCCAAACCCGAAGACTTAAGGGTACATCTTGAAGAAGCGGCAGGGGTTTCCAAATATAAAGAACGCCGACGAGAAACATTGCAACGCATTGATCATACACGTGAAAATCTAACACGTGTGGCCGACATTCGCGAGGAGTTGGATAAACAGTTACAACGTTTGGAACGTCAATCCAAGGCTGCTGAACGTTATCTCATTCTCAAAGATGAAGAACAATTATGTCGTGCGGAAATTTTAGCACTTAAATGGCACGATTTTATTGTTCAGCAAGAAGTAAAACAACGTCAAATACAAGAATTAGCGGTAAGTTACGAACAACAACAAAGCGCTCTGACCAAGGCTAATAAAGAACGAGCAGCGTTGAATGAAACACAGCATGATGTGGATGAACAAACACAACAAATTCAAGCAAGCTTCTATCAATTAGGTACTGAAATTGCGCGTTTGGAAGAAACCATACAACAACAGACGCGTGAAAAGAGACGTTTGGAGCAGGACCAACAGCAAATGCAAGCAGATTGGCAGGTTGCAGAAGAACAACTCAAACACGATAAAGAGGAGTTGCTTCATTGTCAGCAGAATGCTCATGAGCTGGGGCAGCAACTCGAGCAATTGAACGCTCGATTTAAAGAGCTGGAAGCCGATTGGCAAGATACGCAAACGCAACAGGCAGAAATGGATCTTCGTTGGCAAGAAGTACAAATGCATGCTGGCAATCTGAAAAGAGAATTTCAGGTGACAGAGGTTAATGCCCAACATTTAGAAGAAAAATATCAACAAACACTGCTACGATTAGAGAAGCTTCAATTAGAGCAGGAAACTATATCAGTAGCGGATTTCCAACAGCTCCAAAGCAACTTAGAACAACAACGCATTAAATTAATTGACGACCAAGAATTTGATGCGTTACAACTACAACAAAGCCAAGAAAATACAGAACAATTACGCACTAAGTTACAGGATATAGAGCAGCAACTACATGGCTTACAAGATGACTTTCATCATGCAAACAGCGAATATGCAGCATTAATAGCAGCGCAGCGTGCTGCACGCCAGGGCATGCAAAGCAGCAAAAACACTATTAAGGAGTGGTCAGAAAAACCGCGATTGATGGATATTTTGCAGGTTGAAACTAAATGGCAATCTGCTTGTGAACGAGTACTCAATGAGGCGTTACATGCTTATGTTCTGGAAACTTTTGAGGAGTTATGGCCACAGCGAGCCATTTGTGAGCGTCAAGGTGAAAGTATTGTTACCCTCAGAACAATCGATTTAAAACCCACCCCCCATCCGCGTCTTATCGATAAAATAAAAGGAACTATTCCGGCAAATGTATACCCCTTAGAACATATCTATACCGCAGAGCATTTTGATGAGGCCTTAAGTTGGCTGGCTGAATTGGCTGAGCATGAGTCGATTATAACGCCTGATGGATTCTGGTTAGGTCGAGGCTGGGTGAAATTTGTAACTCCTGAAACACAAGATGAGCTAGGCCTATTAGCACGGCAACAAAAAATTGCCGAATTAGCTGCTGTTGTTCAGGAGCTGCAAGAGAAGATTGATGTCTTAAGGATAGAGCGTGATGATACACATCAACAGTTACAAAAAAGTTTAAAGGATATTGAATTACACCAGTTGAATGTCAATGCCAGCAATGAGGCATTAAGAACCAATAGTGTGGCTTTGACTGCCAATGAACAAGCGATGCTGCAGGCAGAAAAACAGGCGACTGCTTTAGCGTTTGAATGCGATGAATTGAAACTTATTTTGGAAGAAACCGCGGCAGAACAATGTACTATAAAAGAGAAATTGCAGTCTTTGGAAGAACAATACCAAGTATCTGAGCAGCAACAAGAACAGTGCCTGCAAGAAAAACAAAATTGGGTGCAAACTTCAGCAGCAAAAAATAAACAATTAGAAGAGTCTCGAGGTGCATTGCATCAAGGCGAACGTGAATACGATAGAGAGAAAAATAAAATACAGCAACTCAATGAGCGTATTGAACGAGAACAAGAACGTTTAAATGTTTTGCAGGAGCGTTTAGAAAACATAGCCATGCTTTGCTTGCAAACAGCAAGCCCTGGAGAGGAGCTCAAAGAGCAACTGGCGCTACAATTACAAAAGCATGGTGAAATAGAATTGCAATTAACGTTGAGTCGGGAGCAACTATCACAGCTGAGGATGCAGCTTGAGGATTGCGAGAAAAACATTCTAAATTGTGATTTTGAAGTAAAGCGTATTCAAGAGCAAATAAGCACTACTCGAATGGAAGAGCAAGCTTTGGCAGTGCGCGCCAGCTCAGTTCAAGAGTCGCTTGATGAGTCGAACTTGCAAGCACAAGCAGTACTGGAACAAATACCTGCAGATGTAACGCAGGCTATGCGTGAAGACGAATTAATCGCTCTTTCTGAAAAAATCAAACGCTTGGGCGCGATTAACCTTGCTGCGATTGAAGAATTTACAACAGAACAGCAACGTAAAGTCTATTTGGATGAGCAGTATGATGATTTAAATCAAGCCTTGGCAACTCTAGAAACCGCCATTGAAAAAATGGATAAAGAAACCCGCTCGCGCTTGGAAAGTACTTTTGACGAGGTTAATACTTCATTTAAGGCACTTTTTCCGCGTTTGTTTGGTGGTGGGAGAGCGCAGCTCGAATTGACTTGTGATAATCTATTAGAAGCTGGTATTGTAGTAATGGCACAACCTCCTGGAAAACGAAACAGTACAATTCATTTGTTATCCGGAGGGGAGAAGGCAATGACTGCAGTAGCATTAGTTTTTGCTATTTTTCAGTTAAATCCTTCACCGTTTTGTATGTTAGATGAAGTGGATGCACCTTTAGATGATGTAAATGTGGGGCGTTTTTGCGCTTTGGTGAAAGAGATGTCACAATTCGTACAATTTCTCTTTATTACACATAATAAAGTTACAATGGAATTAGCAGATCATTTGATTGGGGTAACCATGCGAGAACCTGGAGTGTCTCGTTTGGTTGCAGTTGATGTAACACAAGCTTTGGCTATGGAGTAGATGATGCAGGCAAATTGGAGCTTAATTCTTAATGTCCTGTTGTTAATTGGGGTTATTGTAGCAATTGGGCGCTTAATGAAAGCTCGAAGACAGAGCTTAAATCCAGAACGTTATCAACCTAACCTGGGAACACCAGTAAAAAGTGCAGATAACACACAGAATTATAATGATGACATTATTGCAGTCCGCAAAATTAATGCTACGGACCCCAATAATGAAATGGAAGCTGATGAGGAAGTGCAATTACTTAAAACGAATACTGTAAAACCTTCACAACCACGTTTGATGCCTTTGGACGATGAAGCGCAAATCGAGTTAAAGGTTGAGCCCAAACCAGCACCAAAGGTGGAGGTCGAACCTTCAACAAAAACAGATACTCCAACTACTTTAATGATGTTTTTACTTGCAAAAGAAAACCGACAATTTGCAGGATATGAGCTATTACAAACTGTTTTGGCGGCTGGTTTACGTTTTGGTGAAGGGAGTTTATTCCACCGCCACCAATATCCTAACGGCCAAGGTCCGGTTTTATGCAGTTTAGCAGCGGCAACTGCCACTGGAGTTTTTGATTTACAAAATATTGGTGCTTTTAGTGTACGAGGCCTTTGTTTGTACATGCATTCTTCTAAAAATCCCGGTATTGATATAGAGCGGTTTGCTGTCATGTTGGAAACCGCGCGACAATTAAGTGAGGGGCTAGATGCTCATTTGCTTGATGATCAGCGTAAGCCATTAACAGAAGAACGTATTGCTCGTTTTCACCGTCTTTTGCAAATTAATCAGTCTCATTTTGAGTCTGCTGCCGTATGAATATTGCTGTTATCCCTCGCTACGCTCGGGATGACGATGAACACTGCTGTACTATGCTACAGCAGGTAGGCTGGGCTGTTAAGCCCAGCATTGTTGAGTTAATTCTTTCCTCTGTCCATCATGAAACCCCTACTGTAAGCTCACTTAACAAGTGTTTATCCATTGGTCTTAAAGAAAGAAATATATTAGCATTGTTACATACTGGGGCTTAGCAGCCCAGCCTACGGTTATTTAGCTTTGTCAACAAATTACCTAACACATATAGGGATGACGACGAACACGCCGCTGTATTAATGCTACAGTATTTGTAGAATAAGAATTCAGACTGTTTTTCCTGTGATTACCCTCTTGAACTCTATGCGCAAGTGTTAGTACACTAGACTTTTAGCCAAGCCTTAATATTATGAACCTAAATACTGTTGCTGCATTACTTACTCAACCATGTCAGATCAGTGCTGAACTTACTGGTATTTGTACTGATAGTCGTGAACTAAAACCAGGAAGTTTATTTATTGCCATCCGGGGGGAGCGCTTTGACGGGCATGATTTTATAAAGGAAGCAGAGGCGCAGGGTGCAATCGCTGCAGTAGTTAATTATGCTGTAGACGGTGTGAGCATGCCACAATTCGTTGTTCCTGATCCAATACAAGCCCTAGCTAAAATAGCAGCGGCACATCGACAAGATATACATTGCCCTGTTATTGCATTGACTGGATCCAATGGGAAAACCACAACTAAAGAAATGATCGCGGCCATTTTACCCTCTCCCTCACATGCAACTCGAGGAAATTTCAATAATCATATTGGCGCACCTTTAAGTGTGTTACAACTGAATAACCAACATCGTTATGCAGTTTTTGAATTAGGTGCAAATCATCCTGGTGAAATCGCCCATACTGTGGCAATTGTTCATCCTGATGTGACCTTAATTAATAACATTGCTCCTGCCCATGTGGAAGGTTTTGGTTCCATAGATGGCGTTGCGCGCGCCAAAGGAGAAATTCATCAGGGTTTGTCACTTGCAGGTGTTGCGGTGGTGAATGACGATGATGCTTATGCTCATTTTTGGGACGAATTATTGCTTGATAAAAAAGTACTCCGTTTTTCTTTGGATCATACGGCCGATGTTTACGCACAAGATGTGCAATTAGATGACTCTGGTTGTGGACAGTTTTCTTTAATCATCCCTAATGGACGAGCTGATATTCATTTAAAAGTTCCTGGTCTGCATAATGTTCGTAATGCTCTGGCTGCTGCGGCGTGTTGCCATGCAGTAGGTATTTCCGTAAAAGAGATCCAACAAGGATTAAATCGATTTGGTGGTGTAAAAGGACGCCTAACTGTCCTTGAAGGAAAAAATCAATCTACTGTAATTGATGATACTTATAATGCAAACTTACGCTCTGTTTTAGCTGCTTTAGAAGTATTGGCGGAATGTCCAGGGAATAAAATTTTTGTGTTCGGGGATATGGGTGAATTGGGTGCTTGGGCAACTCAGCATCACCAGGAAGTTGGATTTGCAGCGCGTCGGTTGGGTATTAATCAGTTACTCAGCTGCGGAGCCAATAGCAAATTAGCTGCTGAATCATTTGGTGTTGGTGGTGAGCATTTCATTACCCAGGAACAATTAATACAAAATCTCGTAGAAAAGTTGTCACCAGATACGGTTGTTTTGGTAAAAGGTTCTCGATCCAGTGCAATGGAAAAGATTGTACATCAGCTGATATAAGTTGACTTTAGTTTGTATGACAATAAATAAGTAGTCGGTCACCTAGGATATGAATTGTGATGAATGGTTGATTTTGAGTATAGGTATACCAAATACGACTGTGCTCTGAAACAAGGCGACTAGATACATGAATAATTGCGTTAATAATCCAAGAAATTTTTTTATACGATGCTGAATGGTATGTAGGTTTATGGTATGCTTGGCCGCTTTTTTGGCCCATTATCCTGTTGGGCTTACTTAACAAAAACCCATCGGGCGTGTTTACAATTTGCTAGATTGAGTCACAAGGCTTTGCGACCAAGAGAGTAGAGTTTGTAAGTAGGCTTTTATTGGGGTTAACAAGAGGAACAATTATGCTCTACTGGCTAACGCAGCTATTCCAAGGACAGTATCATGCGTTAAGAGTTTTCCAATACCTGACCTTCAGATCTATTTTAGCTTCTTTGACTGCGCTTATAGTGGGACTAGTCTGTGGGCCGCTGATGATTCGCTGGTTACGTGGTTTGCAGATTGGTCAGATGGTGAGGGATGATGGTCCCCAAACCCATTTATCAAAAGCTGGAACCCCAACTATGGGTGGGGTCTTAATCTTGTTGGCTATTACCGTGAGCTGTTTGCTTTGGGGGGATTTACAACAGTCCAGTTTATGGCTTGTCCTTTTAGTGACCCTTGCAAATGGGGTCGTAGGTTGGGTCGATGATTATCGTAAATTAGTATTAAAAAATAGCAAAGGATTACCTGCACGCTGGAAATATTTTTGGCAATCAATTATTGCGCTTATTGCAGTTATTTACTTATATATGCATGCCACTTTACCTGTCCATACTCAGCTTACTGTTCCTTTTTTTAAATCCTTAACTATAGGTTTAGGTATCTTCTTTCCTGTTCTGGGTTATTTTGTAATTGTAGGGAGCTCTAATGCAGTGAACCTGACTGACGGCCTAGATGGCTTAGCAATTATGCCTATAGTCATGGTGGCTGGGGCTTTGGGGATCTTTGCTTATGCTTCCAGTAATGCTGTTTATGCACCCTATTTAGGAATACCCTATGTTCCTAATACCGGGGAGTTAACGATTTTTTGCTCCTCAATTGTTGGCGCAGGACTTGGTTTTCTTTGGTACAATAGTTATCCCGCACAGGTATTTATGGGAGATGTTGGTTCTTTAGCTTTAGGAGCGGCTTTAGGTATTGTTGCGGTAGTTGTCCGCGAGGAATTGGTTTTATTAATGATGGGTGGCTTATTTGTCATTGAGACTATTTCTGTTATTTTACAGGTAGGTTATTTTAAGTACACTCATGGTAAACGTTTATTCCGAATGGCTCCTTTACATCATCATTTTGAATTAAAAGGATGGTCAGAGCCTAAAATAATTGTCAGATTTTGGATTATCACTGTTGTTTTTGTATTATGCGGATTGGCCACTTTGAAACTTCGATAAAAAGGATACACTCATGAATCCTCCTTTGTATTTGGTTGCAGGTTTGGGTAAAACAGGAGTATCGATAGCGCGATATTTACGTAGAAAAAATATACCTTTTCTTGCTTTTGATACACGTGCCCAAGCTCCAAGTGTCGCTGAGTTTACAAAAGAATTTCCAGATATCCCTGTTTATACGCAACACATGCCTGATGAAATAATCGCTCAGCTGTCAGATATTATCGCAAGCCCCGGGTTATCCTTAGATACTCCTTTTTTAAAGAAAGCCATGCAGATGGGCATAGATGTATACGGTGATATAGAATGTTTGGCTCGAGAGATTCATGCTCCGGTGATTGCAATTACTGGAACCAATGGAAAATCTACCGTGACCACCTTAGTAGGGGAAATGGCGAAAGCTGCAGGATATAAAGTTGCCGTAGCTGGAAATATAGGAACCCCTGTTCTCGATATGCTCCATGATGGTCATCAGTATGATTTATGGGTTTTGGAGTTGTCTAGCTTTCAATTAGACCTAACTTATTCTTTGGCCCCAATTGCGGCAACTATTCTGAATGTAACCCCCGACCATTTAGACCGGCATCATACTATGGAGGCTTATGCCCAAGCCAAACAACGGGTGTATCACCAAGCACAGGTTGCACTATTTAATCGCGATGATCCTTATACTGTTCCTACTGCAGGAGTTAACCGTATTTCTTTTGGTGCTGATGCACCTGAACAAAACAATTGGGGTTTGATCACTCAAGAAGAGAAAATATACTTGGCGAAAGGGGATGCGTGCATTTTGCCAGTTGATTCTATATTGATCAAAGGAGTTCACAATTGGCTTAATGCGCTAGCTGCTTCTGCTTTAGCTGATGCGGCAGGTATGTCTTATCAACACATTACGAGTGTATTGACTTCATTTACGGGGTTACCTCATCGTTGTCAATGGGTGCGAACTCTTGATGGCGTTGATTGGATTAATGATTCAAAAGGGACGAACATTGGTGCAACCATCTCTGCTATTAATGGAATAGGAGGTTCTATGCAAGGAAAAATTGTACTTATTGCTGGAGGGCAAGGAAAGGGGGCTGATTTTAGCGAGTTAGCTCAACCTATAGCTGATTATGTTCGCTCTATCATTTTGATTGGTGAAGATGCGGATAAGCTGGAAGCAGCTTTAGCTAATGTAGTGCCAATCGCACGTGCGTCCTCATTGGATAATGCGGTAGCGGTAGCTAAATCGCAAGCAAAACGAGGAGATGTTGTTTTATTGTCTCCAGCATGCGCTAGTTTGGATATGTTCCGTGATTTTAATCATCGCGGTGAATCGTTTGCTTCATTAGTGAATGGATTGTAATCGATGCGACCTAGACATCTGAATCAAAGGGGCAAGCCAGTCAGCAAGCCTATTTCACTTTATGATAAATGGCTAATTAGCGTAGTTATTGCTTTGATGATCATCGGGCTGATGATGGTCGCTTCAAGTTCGGTCATGATCTCTACTAAATATTTCCATCAACCATTTCATTTTTTAATTCGCCAATCATGTTATTTATTTGCTGGTTTAATGATCGCCCTTATTGTGATTAGGACGGATAGTAGTGTTTGGGAGCGTATCAGCATGCCGATGCTACTCATTTGTTTGTTGCTGTTGCTCATCGTATTAATTCCAGGCATAGGTCGTACAGTCAATGGCAGTCGGCGATGGTTAGCTTTGGGACCAATAGGTATCCAAGTATCCGAACTCGCAAAACTTACTATGATTTTTTATCTTTCAGGGTATTTAGTACGTCAACAACAAGCGGTCAGTAACAGTATCTTGGGTTTTATTAAGCCCATGGTGATTTTAGGTGCTGTTTCGTTTTTGTTATTACTTGAGCCTGATTTTGGTGCTACAGTGGTAATTTCTGGCACGGTTATGGCCATGTTATTTCTAGCTGGTGTAAAATTACGCTATTATATAGGTTTGATGCTCGTTGTTATGGCAGCACTGGCATTTTTAGCAGTTTCATCTCCATATAGGGTGGCTCGCTTAACTGCGTTTTTAGATCCTTGGGCAGATCAGTATAATAGTGGTTATCAGCTGACTCAATCCTTGATTGCATTTGGTCGAGGAGGGTGGTTTGGTGCTGGTTTGGGAGAAAGTATTCAGAAGTTATTGTATTTGCCAGAAGCTCATACTGACTTTTTATTTGCTGTTTTAGCAGAGGAATTGGGATTAATTGGTATTTTAATGGTTATGACCTTATACGCTATATTAGTAATTAGAGGTTTGACTATTGCATATAATGCTCATGCACAAGAGCGATTGTTTGCTTCATATACCGCTTATGGTTTAACTTTTTGGTTAGGGTTACAAGCCGCCATTAATATGGGCGTTAACTCGGGTTTACTACCCACAAAAGGGCTAACTTTACCATTAATGAGTTATGGTGGTGCAAGTATGGTTATCAATTGTATTGTAATTGCGTTATTATTGCGCATTGATCATGAGAATCGTTGGCAAGCTCTGGGATTAGGGCCATTGTCAGCATAAGGGGGCGTGTGTGGGTAAGTCAGGACAATTTATAGCTTCAAGGATGGGCTGTGTAGAACAAATACATTTTGTTGGAATTGGTGGAGTCGGTATGTGCGGTATCGCTGAGGTATTACATTACCAAGGATATCGTATTACTGGATCTGATTTGGGTGAAGGCAGTACAGTACAAAGACTAAAATCTTTAGGTATTCCCGTTTTTACGGGGCATAAAGCCGAACATATAAAGGGTGCCGATGTTGTAGTGCGTTCTTCGGCTGTTGGCATGAACAATCCGGAAATTGTGGCTGCTCGTGAACAAATGATTCCAGTAATCCCACGCGCGGCGATGCTTGCTGAACTCATGCGCTTTCGTCATGGTATTGCAGTTGCTGGTACTCACGGCAAAACAACCACTACAAGCCTTGTCAGTAGCCTCCTGGCTGAAGGTGGTTTGGATCCTAGTTTCGTGATTGGTGGAAAATTAAATAGTCTGGGAGTCAATGCGCAACTTGGTCAATCTCCGTATTTTGTTGTTGAAGCGGATGAAAGTGATGCATCATTCCTATTCTTAAAGCCCATGATGGCCATAGTGACTAATATTGATGCAGATCACATGGATACTTATGAGAATGATTTTGATAAATTAAGAACAACATTTCTTGAGTTTTTACATCATCTGCCTTTTTATGGCTTAGCAGTGGTATGTATTGATGACGAAGAAGTGCGTAAGATTCTCCCTGCTATTGAACGACCGACGTTGACTTACGGATTTGCTGAAGAAGCTCATTACCGTGCGATTAATTGGACGCAAAATGAACTGGTTAGTGAGTTTACTGTGGTGCGTCCCGTGCCTTATACTGAATTAAAAATTCAATTTCAGTATCCAGGCCGTCACAATGTATTAAATGCATTGGCTTCTATTGCAATTGCAACACAATTAGGTGTTGATGATGCTTCTATTGTCCGTGCTTTGGCAAAATTTCAAGGTGTTGGCCGTCGTTTTCAAATGTTGGGTGAGAAAAGATTTGAGAATGGTTCAGCCTTAGTTGTCGATGATTATGGCCACCATCCTCAAGAAATTCTATCAACTATAGATGCATTTCGACATGTTTGGCCAAATAAACGACTTATCCATGTATTTCAACCACATCGTTATACAAGAACTCAATCCTTACAGGAACAATTTGTCGATGTGTTAAGTCTTGCTGATGAGTTGTTCTTATTTGACATCTATTCTGCTGGTGAACCTGAAATTCCTGGGATAACCAGTGAGGGTCTGGCGCAAAAAATTAGAAATAAAGATAAGAAAGTAACGCTTGTCAATGAACAATCGCTGAAGACGAAGCTGAATCAATTCATTAAAGATGGTGATGTGATTTTAATGCAAGGTGCAGGAAGTATTGGTCAAATTGCTGTGAACTTGATGAAAGAACTGTGAGCAACATGAGTCCAACTGATGCTTGTAACCTTGATGGTGAATTTCAGGGCGCCTTGCTTTATAATGAGCCTTTGGCTGAATATACTACTTGGCGCGTTGGTGGCCCTGCTTCTAAGCTTTATAAACCCAAAAGTATTACAGATTTGGCCTTATTTCTTCATAAGATTCCTGAAGTAGAATCTTTATTATGGTTAGGACTAGGTTCGAATTCTTTGATCCGCGACGGCGGATTCTCAGGAACTGTGATTCTGACTCAAGGATGCTTAAAAGAAATGACTCTTTTAGATGCCCAGACCGTTAAAGTTGAAGCGGGGGTATCTTGTGCGAGCATGGCGCGTTTTTGTGCACGAAATGATTTAGCCGGTGGCGAGTTTTGGGCAGGAATCCCCGGGACTATGGGAGGAGCTTTGCGAATGAATGCCGGTTGTCATGGTGGCGAGACCTGGCAGTTCGTTGTGGCGCTACAAACCATGAACCGTAAAGGGGAAGTAATAACGCGTAAACCCGAGGAATATGAAGTGGCTTATCGCCATGTTTCAGGACCTCCTGAAGAATGGTTTATTTCAGCTACATTTAAGCTAAATCCTGGGAAGAAAGAAACCTCATTGCAGGTGATAAATGAATTGTTGGAGCGTCGAACCAATACACAACCTACTAACGAATACAATTGTGGATCAGTGTTTCGAAATCCTGTAGGAAATTTTGCAGCTCGGCTTATTGAATCTTGTGGATTAAAAGGGTTCAATATTGGAGGTGCAATGGTTTCTCAGAAGCATGCAAATTTTATTATCAATGATCAAGGAGCAGCAACTGCAGCAGATATTGAAGCATTGATTCATTTGGTACAAACTAAAGTTCGTGAGCAGACAACGATTGAGTTGATGCGCGAAGTTCATATAATCGGAGACCTTTAATGTCCAAGCCTCTTAACCTGGTTCTTCTTTATGGTGGAAAATCTGGGGAACATGAAATCTCATTGATTTCAGCCGCATCTGTTCTTGCACATTTGGATGCTCGAAAATATAACATTATTCCTGTAGCGATGGATAAAGATGGCCTATTTTATCTGCATCAATACCAGGATTTACTTGCCTATAAAGAAAAGCTTCCAGTGGTAACCGAACGCTCAAAACCTTTGGCAGGTTTATTTATTAATGGTCGTTTATCTGTAGATGCGGATGTTGTTTTTCCTGTAGTACATGGCCCTTTATATGAAGATGGGTGTTTACAAGGAATGCTTGAACTAGCCGGTGTAGCTTATGTTGGCTGCGATGTACTGTCTTCGTCCATTGGTATGGATAAAGACATGGCACGTCGCATAGTCTGTGTCGATGGATTAAAGTCAGCAAATTATAAGCTTTTATCCTGGCATAGCTCAGCATCTGAAAGACAACACTTTTGCCAGCAGGTTGCTGAAGAGTTTGGATGGCCTTTATTTGTTAAACCATGTGCAATGGGGTCTAGTGTAGGCATCCATAAAGCAAAAAATATGGCGGAATTACTCGTTGCAGTCGATGATGCGTTACGTTATGACGAAGAGATTTTGGTTGAATCATTTATTTCTGGACGAGAAATTGAACTTTCGGTACTTGAGAGTGCGGTACCCTCGGGAGAACCTAGAGTCAGCATTGCTGGGGAAATACGTGTTAATCATCCAGATGGATTTTATTCTTATTCAGCAAAATATTTGGAAAGTGGGCAAACGGATCTGATTATACCTGCTCCATTGAGCCAGACTTTGTATGAGCAATTAAAAAAAGCGGCTGCTGATATTTTTACACGGTTGAAATGTAAAGGTATGGCGCGTGTAGACTTTTTTGTGAATGATGCGACTGAAACCATTTATTTTAACGAAGTAAACACCTTACCTGGTTTTACTTCAATTAGTATGTATCCCAAATTATGGCAGGCGAGTGGTCTAGCCTATCCTGATTTACTGGATGAGTTGATTCGTATGGCGATGGTTCATCAACATTGCCGTCAGCACTTAGTAACCAATTATTTGTGAAAGCCATGAATAAAAATAGGGATGTTGATTCTGGGAATTTGCGTTATATTTGTTGGTTATTGATATTGACTTTAAGTGCCATGTTCTTGGCTTGCCGATTGGGTTATTATTATGCATCCGATGCAGAACGGTTTCCAATTACCACCATTAAAGTTGCTGCGAATTACGAACATGTAACGCATAAAGAGCTAGAAGGGGTATTAGCAAAATATTTAAGTGATAGCTTTTTTACTTTATCAGTCGGTGGGTTGCAGAATGAGCTAAATGAAATGAGCTGGATAGATACGGCAACAGTAGAGCGTGTTTGGCCAGATACATTGAAAATAAGGCTTGTTGAAAAAAAGCCAGTTGCAATTTGGGATAATGCATTGATGACTGAGGACGGCAGATTATTTAATGAGGGTGCCGTACCAGAGGGTTTAAACTTACCAAAATTAAAAGGACCTCTATCTCAACAAGAAGAAGTCTTACAAGTTTACGAAAAATTGAGTAAGATATTATCAATGTATGGCTTGAACGCTACTGGACTGCATTTACGAGAAAATCAATCCTGGGTATTGCTTTTAGGCAATGATATAAAAATATATTTAGGAAAGAAAGAGTTAGAAGAACGATTGCTGCGTTTTTGTAAAGCATATCCTGCAGTGTTTGCCGAAAAAATTGAGCAATTGTCTAGCGTGGACTTACGTTATCCACGTGGTATGGCAGTGCAGTGGAAACAACAAACGGAACGATAATGGCAAAAAAAATAGAAAAAGAGATTATCACTGGATTGGATATTGGAACTTCAAAAGTAATTGCATTAATTGGAGAAGTAACAACTGATGGTGCAATAGAAATTATCGGCATAGGTCGTCATCCCTCTCGTGGCCTAAAACGTGGCGTAGTAGTTGATATAGAGGCTACGGTGAACTCCATCCAACGTGCTGTTCAAGAAGCAGAACTTATGGCTGGATGTGAGGTGAGAACTGTTTATGCGGGTATTGCCGGTAGCCATATTCGCAGCTTAAATTCGCATGGAATTGTTGCCATTCGCGATAAAGAAGTATCTCAGGCCGATGTAGAGCGCGTGATTGATGCAGCTAAAGCTGTAGCAATACCTGCAGATCAAAAAATTCTGCATGTTTTGCCTCAGGAGTTTATCATAGATCACCAAGGCAGCATTCGCGAACCTGTCGGTATGGCGGGAGTTCGACTAGAATCTCGTGTACATATTGTTACCGGCTCAGTAAGCGCTGCCCAAAATATAGTGAAATGTGTGCGTCGTTGTGGTTTAGAAGTAAATGATATTATTCTGGAGCAATTGGCTTCAAGTCATGCAGTTTTAACTGAGGATGAAAAAGATCTAGGGGTTTGCCTGATTGATATTGGTGGTGGCACCACAGATATTGCAATATTTTGTGAAGGCGCAATCCGACACACAGCGGTCATCCCTATTGCCGGAGATCAAGTGACGAACGATATTGCTATGGCTTTGCGCACGCCTACAAAAGCAGCGGAATCGATTAAACTGAATCATGCGTGTGCTTTAACTGAATTAGCTAACTCAGATCATATGCTGGAAGTTACGAGCGTTAATGATAGGCCAGGAAGAAAAATATCCGCTAAAACTTTATCTGATGTAGTTGCCGCACGATATGAAGAGTTATTTACTCTCGTTCGTAATGAATTACGTCGAAGCGGTTTTGAAGACAGAATGGCTGCTGGTATCGTTCTTACCGGTGGTGCTGCCAATGTTAGAGGCGGTATTGAACTTGCAGAACTTTGTTTTGAAATGCCAGTAAGAAAAGGTTGTGCTCATTATGTTTCTGGATTGGCTGAAGCTACTGAAAATCCTTCATTTGCTACAGGCGTGGGGTTGTTGTTGCAAGGTTACCAACAACAATATGAATCAAACTACAATGTACCTACAATGAATGATAATACTCAAAGTTTGTGGGCAAGAATGAAAGAATGGTTCCAGGGTAATTTTTAGGTTACAAATAATAAAACGAAAACTGGTAATTGATTCTATTTATGGGGTGTGTTGCCGGATTTTTGCTAAAAAGAATAAACATGTGAGGGGAGCAGGGTTATGTTTGAATTAACGGAAGGCCAACACTTTAGTAATAATGCGGTAATTAAGGTTGTGGGTGTTGGTGGCGGCGGTGGTAACGCTGTCGAGCATATGGTTGCAGAGAATATTGACGGAGTTGAGTTTATTTGCGCTAATACCGACGCTCAGGCACTGAGAGGTTCAAATGCGAAAATACACATTCAATTGGGTGATGAGCTGACTAAAGGCTTAGGTGCCGGTGCAAACCCACAAATTGGACGTGAAGCAGCAGAAGAAGATAGAGAGCATATTCGAGAGATCTTAAGTGGTGCAGATATGGTGTTCATTACTGCAGGAATGGGTGGTGGGACTGGAACTGGAGCAGCCCCTGTTTTTGCGGAAATTGCCAAAGAATTAGGTATCCTAACTGTAGCTGTTGTTACGAAACCCTTCTCATTTGAAGGCAAGCAACGTGCAATGGCAGCTGAGGACGGAATTCGTCGTTTAGCGGAACATGTTGATTCTTTAATCACTATTCCTAACAATAAATTACTCAGTGTATTAGGTAAGAACATTAGCCTTCTGAATGCGTTCAAGGCGGCAAATAATGTTTTGCTTGGAGCAGTAAAAGGTATTTCTGATTTAATTACTCGTCCTGGTTTGATTAACGTGGATTTTGCAGACGTACGCACGGTAATGTCCGAAATGGGTATGGCTATGATGGGTACTGGTAGTGCTGTAGGTGAACAAAGAGCGCGTCAAGCTGCTGAAGCAGCGATTGCTTCTCCTCTATTGGAGGATGTGAATTTTTCAGGTGCTCGTGGAATTTTAGTCAATATTACTGCTGGCCTTGATATGTCAATTGGTGAGTTTGAGGAAGTTGGCGACGTAGTCAAAGAGTTTATTTCTGATGATGCAACAGTAGTCGTCGGAACAGTAATTGATCCTGAGATGACAGATGAAATGCGTGTCACTGTGATTGTAACTGGCTTGGGAGATGTAAGACAGCGCCATCAGCAAATGCAGCCGCAACAATCTCATCGTGCACGTTTGCTAGAAACAACACGTAGTGACGGTTCTTTGGACTATCAGCAATTAGAGCGTCCTGCACTGGTTCGTAAACAAGCGCAATCAAACATGTCTTCTGCGGCAAAACAAAATGGTGATAGCATTCCGGATGTAGATTATCTTGATATTCCTGCATTTTTACGTCGGCAAGAAGAGGTATAAGTATTAACCCCACATCAGTACTATGCTAATGTGGGGAAATTTAAGTCTTTGATACAAAAATAATTAGACTAAATATTAAAATATTGATAGGATTCACGAAGTTTTGCGTGCAAAATAAAAAAATTTAGAAAAATGATATTATGAGGAACAAGGTGAGCACTGAATGACAAAACAAAGAACTCCTAAAAAGGTGATCCAGGCAACTGGTGTAGGATTGCATTCCGGTGAAAAAGTGCTTTTAACCTTGAGACCTGCTCCTGTAAATACAGGCATAGTTTTCAGAAGGGTAGATCTTTCACCAGTTGTGGAAATACCCGCGTCTTATGAGAATGTTGGTGATACAATGTTATGTACTACCTTACATCATGGGCCAGTTAAAATTGCAACTGTAGAACATTTACTTTCTGCTTTGGCTGGTTTGGGCATCGATAATGCCTATATTGATGTAAATGGTCCTGAGCTGCCTATTATGGATGGCAGTGCCGCTCCATTTGTTTTCTTGATTCAATCAGCGGGCATACGCGAGCAAAATGCACCTAAAAAGTACATACGTATTCTTAAGCCTATTCGCGTCGAAGACAATGGCAAAATTGTTCAATTTTATCCATATAATGGATATAAAATTTCCTTCACTATTGATTTTGATCATCCAGCGTTCAATGATAAGCCACAAACAGTAAGTTTTGACTTTTCTACAACGTCTTATGTAAAAGAAGTATGCCGAGCACGTACCTTTGGATTTCTTTCCGATTATGAGAAGTTAAGAGAGTGTGATTTAGCTAAAGGCGGAAGTTTAGATAACGCCATTGTTGTTGATGATTATCGTGTGCTTAATGATGATGGACTTCGCTTTGAATCAGAATTTGTTTCTCATAAGGTTTTGGATGCAATCGGCGACCTATACCTGTTAGGTTCTAGTTTGATTGGTGCATTCGAAGGGTACAAGTCAGGTCATGAATTAAATAACAGACTATTACGTGAGCTAATGGCAAGACAAGATGCGTGGGAATATACTTATTTTGATACAGAAGAGTATCTCCCTAAGATGCACGCTGAGTTTTTTCCCCTCGAAGCATAGAAATGTAGCCTGGGTGAAGATTTAATCGAAGCCCAGGAAAACAATATGTTCCTCATCAGGAAACAGCTGTATTGTGGCATTTCCTGCGAAAAAATTTTCCTAATCAAGGTTCACGTACTGATGTGTACTGTACTGACAACTTGCACTCAAATCCAACCATTCGAGTATATGTTAATATAGTAGCCTGGGCTATTACGGAAAAACAAAACCCTATATCCAGTATGATTAGCGGTTATATCGTGAACGCTCCTATTCCTAGTTATGATTTTGCCCTTATCTGTGCTACATTTTATTCAGATTCTTAGTGAATTAACATCAAGATTGGCAAAGGAGCGTTGTGGCATGAAACTTAATATGGGCCTTTTTACTTTTGCGTTGTTCTGCAGTTCATCAATATACTCTGCAAGCACTGAACCACAAAAGACTACTGCTGAACAAGCACTTCATCTGAATTGGCTGGATACCAATATTTCACCGGCTAAGGATTTTTATTCTTATGCAGATGGTAGCTGGCAAAAAAACAACCCAATTCCACCTGATTATTCGAGCTGGGGAAGTTTTAATGTTATCCACGAAAAAGTGCAGAATATCATTCATCAAATGCTAATCAAGGCTTCAGAAAACACCCAGGCCAAGCCAGGCAGTATAGAACAAAAAGTTGGTGATTTTTATTATAGTGGAATGGATGAAAAAAGTATTAATCAGCTCGGCATTAAACCCATTCAGTCTGAATTTGATCGCATTAATCGTTTACAAAATTCAACCGATCTGCAAAATGAAATAGCGCATTTGCATCAAATCGGTGTCGATGTTTTTTTTAATTTTGGGAGCATGCAAGATTTCAAAAACAGTGAAGAGATGATTGGTGCAGCGACACAAGGCGGTCTGGGCTTGCCAGACCGTGATTATTATTTAAAAGATGATGCCAAATTTAAACAAATTCGCGAGGCGTATATCAATCATATTGCGAAGATGTTTGAATTATTAGGTGATGCTCCAGATAAAGCAGCAAAAGAAGCCAATACAGTGATGAAGTTAGAAACACAAATGGCAAAAGTTTCTATGTCTCAGGTTGAGCAACGTAATCCGCATGCGATTTATCATATTATGGATAGGGCACAACTGAGCAAAATAACTCCCGATTTTTCTTGGCCTGCTTATTTTTCAGCAATAGGACAAACTCAGATTAAAAGTATTAATTTAGCCATGCCTGATTTTTTTAAGGACTTGAATAAACAATTAAAAACAGTGCCTATTGATGATTGGAAGACGTATTTGCGTTGGCATTTAATAGATGCTTTTGCTTCTTACTTGTCACAGCCTTTCGTCGATCAAAATTTCAAAATGGTGGCCGTTCTCACTGGGGCCGAGAAAATATTACCGCGATGGAAGAGGGTAGTGAGTACGGAAAATAGTGCGTTAGGTTTTGCTATAGGTAAAATGTATGTAGCTCGTTATTTCTCTCCAGAGGATAAGAAACAGGCTTTGGATATACTCAAAAATATTCGTACTGTTTTACGAGAAGACATCAGCACTTTATCATGGATGACTCCTGATACTCGCGCGGCGGCATTGAAAAAACTCGATATGATGGAAGAACGAGTGGGTTATCCTTCCAAATGGTGGGACTATTCCAAGCTGAAAGTGAACAGAGGTCCGTACGTATTGAACGTGATTAGTGCTAATGAGTTTTTAACTCAGCGTGATCTGAATAAAATCGGCAAACCCATAGATAAAACTGAGTGGGGAATGACACCGCAGACCATCAATGCATATTACGATGCTTCAATGAATAATTTAAATATTCCAGCAGGGATTCTTCAATCGCCATTCTTTGATCCTAATGCACCTGCAGCAGTAAATTATGGAGCCATAGGGTTTGTAATGGGGCATGAAATGACTCATGGATTTGATGATCAAGGATCACAATTTGATGGCCAAGGTAATTTAAAGAATTGGTGGAAGCCAAGCGATCTGGAAAAATTCAAATCAGCAACACAATGCATTGTGAACCAATTTTCGCAATATGTTGTGGATAATGATTTGCGTGTGCAAGGAAAGCTAGTTGTAGGAGAGGCTACTGCTGATTTAGGAGGTATTACACTTGCCTATAGAGCGTTTAAGCATTCGCAGGCATATAAAAATGCACCTACAATTGGTGGTTTGACACCAGATCAGCAATTTTTCCTGGCAACAGCACATGTATGGGCTATGAATATTCGACCCCAACAACTGCGTAATCAAGTAACTACTGATCCTCACCCACCTGCTCGATATAGAGTCAATGGCAGTTTGGCTAATATGCCTCAATTTCAGGAGGCTTTTCATATTCCAGATGATAGCCCAATGGTGAATAAAAGCCGTTGTGTGATTTGGTAATCAATATCGCTCATCTTGAAATATCTCAGGGTGAGCTTAATCGAATTGAATTTAGACTTTTGTATGGACTAAGAAAAAAACAATTAAATTGCTTCCATTGTGAACATTGGTTAGACTGTCTGCACTGTTTATTTGTAACTAAATGTGGAGATAATAATGACTCAAGAAGAAATGATTTGCCGTATTGTACGTTATGTAACACAAAAACCGAGTACTAAAAAAGCATGTTGCGGATGAGCAGTATCAATTTATCTACTCTGCTTGATTATAAGAATCAGGTAGTAGTAGATTATTTTTGTCATCATCATCCTGAGTTTTCTGAGCAAGAAGCTAAAGTTTTGTTCGCGGATTTGCTTGCATGGATGTGGTTAAATGTATACAGAGCAAAGCAAGGCAAAAAGACTTATCTTTTTGGCCCGTTGCTCATTCTTGATGAAGTATGGCATGCTTTTATTCTCCATACCCGCGATTATGTTGATTTTTCCATGCGTTATTTTGAAGCCTATTTTCACCATGATGTTGAACCTGTTGGCCAAGAGCACATGATGCAAGAAGACGAGTTAGCTGAATATTTGCACGATTGTTTTGCTTATCTTGGTTCAGAGTGGGTAGCCCGCCGTTTTGCAACTGCGCTCACGGAAGCAAATCATTAATTTTTTTATTTTTTGTAGCCTGGGTTCCGCTTCGCTGTACCCAGACAACAATGACTTAATCATCACTATCAGCCAAATGCAGTAATGCTTTTTGTAACGGTTCATAATTACACTGCTGGCTTTCACTTATGATAATTTCTTTAGCTTTTTCTGATAATACATGTTTTGTAGTAGGTGTTGACTTTTCATATTGAGTTGTTGATTCAATAATGGCTACTTTAATTGAAGAGAGTTGATACATCCCTCCTTCTTTGCGTAATTTATCGCGTAGTTCAGGAATAGCATAACGTAATTGTGATGCCCAGACAGCATCAGTAGTCGTTAAAAGCAAACATCCTTTATTAAAACTCCCTACATGACATGTATTTGCTAAAACCTCAGGCAGCATTTGTCTGACCTTATCGGAAAGCTCTTCTAATTGGACAGAACGTTGGCATATATCGGCAAGTTGTTTGTTAAGGCAATGACTAATCGAGCGCATTTTCTATTTTAATGAAAAAAATGTAGTAAAGTTAGTATATACTTCGAACAAACTATAGAATAGTAAATTTGTGTTAAATACAATATTATAATTTTTTTATTAGACAATTCAGGATTATAGGTGAATCAATGTTTGAGAAGCCACATGACAATAATGTTATTTTTTTTACTCGAATGCATTGGATAATATTTTTTTGGCCAGTGATGTTTTTATGTGCTGCTTTGGCGGTTGTTTCTTATGTCGAGGTAGATTTCTTACGTAAGGTTGGATATGGTTTAGCTGCTTTTGCTTTATTATGGGTTGGCATGACTTGGATGACCTATTATTTTTCTTCCATCACCATCAAGAGAAATCAGGTTATTATTCGTACCGGAGTTATTGTAAGACAAACGATTGATATCCCTTTAAGTAAGATTGAAGCAATAGACATCCGCCAATCGATTCTGGGCAGCATTTTGAGTTATGGGATGGTATGTATCACTGGTACTGGTGGTACGCGTCGTATCATTAATTTTTTGCATAACCCTTTGACGTGCAGACGCTACATAGAACAACTACTGGGTGAGCTGCATCGACAAGATTAGTAAGGTTGCCTCAGGCATTGAGCGACTTAATTTGGCACATCTTGCGCGAAAGCAATACTTTGGGAGCCTCACATACTGTGGTGTATGCAACGTTTCCTCAGAATCATTTTCGCGTAACCTGCGCTCAAATCCAACCGTTCCCCAAGATTCAAGTATAAAGATTAGTTGTAGCTTGGGCGCAGTCTGAAACGTGAATGAGTACTTACTTTGAAATCATCGAACTAAATTCTCGCTAAAAGTTCTGCTTTAGTTTGTTTATCAACAAAAGCAGCTTCTATTGCCATGCGGGTAATTTTATTCATTATCTCATCACTATAACCATACGATTTTTGTACTTGCTGGTACTCTTGGCCCAATGTAGTACTCATAAAGGGGGGATCATCTGAACTAATGCTGATTTTCATCCCTGCTTCATAAAATTTAGGAAAAGGATGTTCATGCATGTTTTTAAACAAGCCTAAAAAGATATTGCTTGTAGGACATACTTCTAAAGTAATATTTCTATCTTTTACCATCGCCATGGTTTCTGGTGAATAAATTGAATTAACACCATGTCCTATGCGCTGGATGGGTAGGTTTTCCATCGCTTCGATCATCCCACTTGCAGGAGCAAATTCACCTGCATGTACTGTGCATTGTAAACCGGCATCAGCTGCGATGTGATACGCGTTACTAAATAATTTAGGAGGAAATTTTGCTTCATCACCACCTAAACCAAATCCTGTGACGCATGGAAATCTATCTTTATGAGTTTGTTTGGCAACTCGTTCTACAGCTTCAACACCAAAATGGCGTACTGCAGTAATTATAATCCGACCTACTATATTGAATTGTTCTTTAGCATCGTCAATTGCTTGTTGAATTGCGGTTAAATGTTCTGCGGATGGGATTTTACTAGAGAGTTCAGCATGATCAGGGGAATACATCATTTCTACATAAATTGCGTCTTCTTGAGCACGAGCGCGCAAGTAGTCGAAAGTAATGTCATAATAATCCTGTGGATAGCGAATCACCGAGGCGAGCGTATCATATACCTTTAAAAAATCGAGAAAATCTTTGGATAAATAGCTTATGCCATCAGGAGCGACGAGACCCTCTGGGAGCACCAATTTATTGCGTGCAGCGAGCTTTGCTGCTAATTCAGGAGTGATCGACCCTTCCAAATGGACATGTAACTCTGCTTTTTTCACACTCATCTTTCGCCCTTAATTTTTTTAAAGTTAGAATCATTCTAATAGAGTAGTTGCGATCGTAGTGAGCCCATTAAAGGTGTTGAGGACATGGATTTTTTGAGTTTTTCTGCTCAAAAAAGACAAAAAAATCAACCGATAGGCCGTCAGTACCTTTAAATTGTGCAACAGATTGCAACTGCTTTGTCTAGGATAATGGTAACTTAGATGAAAAAGCTATAAAATACCTGGTCTAAATTAAAGTTATTTTGGATTAGTTATGAACTCAGACGATATAGATAAAGCGTATGTAAGTCCTTATGACAAATTTTTATTTGAATTTGATGCCACTCATGATAAATCTGCATCACAAATAAAAGAAATTAATAAGCATAAAAGTATTTTTGAGAAGCGTGATAATAAAGATTATGGAAATGACAAGGGTGAAATCTGGGAAGAGTTTTAATCTACATGCCTGGCGAAACGAGGCAGCGGATTCAAAGACATCAACTGGGACGTTTTCTATAATGCAGGGTTGGCGCTAAACGTGCGTTGGGCTGTTCTGCCCAGCGTTTGCTGAATTAACTCCCACGCTCCAAATATCCATCATGAAACCATCACTATAAGCACTATGAATAAGTATCTTATTCATAGTTTCCTATGAAAAAAATCTGGTGCTTTGTTACAGGCTGGGCTTAGCAACCCAGCCTACAAATATTGAGCTATTTTGTCTAATACAGACAAGGATTATATGAGTAAGCAATTAGCCTAGCCCAAAAAGTAATGTAATAATTTATAAGCCAAAATCGTTAGAAGAGAGGCCGCGGGCAGAGTGAGAATCCATGACATAAAGATGTTGCGAATTACAATCAGATTTAATGCACCAATACCTCGTGCCAAACCTACTCCAAGAACTGCGCCAACTAATGTCTGTGTTGCGGAAACAGGGATACCAGTACTTGTTGCTACAACAACGGTTGTTGCTGCAGAAAGAGTCGCTGCGAAGGCCCGACTGGGTGTCAGTGCGGTGATGGCACTACCTACAGTTTCAATTACTTTTCTACCATACATGAGCAGGCCTGTTACCACACCAACACAGCCTAATAAGATAATCCATGCTGGGTAATTATTGGCATTAAATTCTTGATGTGAACTCATCACCAAGCTATGAATAATTGAAAGTGGTCCCACAGCCAAGGCTACATCGTTAGAGCCGTGTGCAAAAGCCATTGCACATGCAGTCATTGCCATAAGTATCGCGAAATACTTTTCAACTTGTATGAATCGTTCTCGGCGTCTTATTCTATGTGGCTCAGGAATACGCTTAATAAAGATCATCCCTATAATCGTAATCATGATGCTGGTTGCAAGGGTTACCGCCAGATTTTGTTTAAAATTTAGGTGAATCTGAAAATGGTTAAGTCCCTTAAATACAGTGATAAATGACAAAATAGAGCCAATGAGAAAAAGATAAATTGGGATGTACAATTTCGCTTTAGTGAGCGGGTTGCTTTTGACAAAAATAGTTTGTTGGATACTGGTAAATAATATAAAAGCAGTGATTCCTGAAATCATCGGAGACGTGATCCAGCTCACGGCGATGCGACCTACTTGATTCCAATGAATTGCTTGCGGCCCTAATACTATGGCGCCAAAACCGACCATTGAGCCTACTAATGCATTCGTAATAGAAACAGGAACTCCAAGATAACTCGCAAGATTCATCCAAATCGTGCATGCCAATAAAACGCCCAGCATTCCCTCAATAAGAATCAATGGTTGTCCGGAGAGCTCGCTGGAATTAATAATTCCATCACGCATCGTTTCTGTAACCCCAGTCCCTCCTAAAAATGCGCCAGCAAATTCAAAAATTATAGCGATTAACATGGCTTGTCTGACGGTGACTGCTTTTGAGCCCATGGTAGTGCTCATAACGTTGGCTAAATCATTAGCACCAACTCCCCAAGTCATCATGAAACACAAAATAATTGCGACAAAAAGATATATAATTGAATAATCCATAGAATTTGACTACCGAGCTATTAGAATTTGAAGACGACTACCCACATGTTGGGCACCATCGGCTAAATCATCAATCCATTGGACCAATTTATAGAGGAAAATTGCATCAATTGCAGATAACTCTTTTTCGATTTCAAAAATACGATGTCTAATATCTGCTAGGCGTTCATCACTGTCATGTTCAATCTCATAAAGTGTTAAGATCATTTCTTCTACGATTTTAACTTCAGAGCCCCTGAAACCTGTTTCCAGCAATTCATCTAATTCATTAATTGCTTTACATGCCTGTTTTGATGCATCCAGACAGCGACTTAAAAAAGGCATAAAAGTAGGAATGAGTATCTCTGGGACAACCATTTGTCTACTGACGATGAGTATGGCAATGTCTTCTGCTTTATTCGCAATGAAATCTTGAGCACTGAGAAGTTCAAGAAGATCCGTACGTGAAACAGGAAGAAAGAGTCCAGTCGGCAGATGCAGACGCAAATCTCTTTTAATTAAGTCCGCTTCTTTTTCGAGAGAAATTATTTTTTCTTTTATTTTATTGGCGGTTGCCCAATCTTTTTTGAGTATTGCTTCAAAAAATGGGTAGAGCTGCTTAGCGCATTGGTGTACTTTTCGCATGTGCTGTTCAATTGGTCTTATTGGTGAAGGACCAAACATATTAAATATGCTACCCATGATGTTTGCATCTCTTAAGCAAATTTTGGAGAAGTATACCCAAACTTTTTCCAGAACAAAACTATTGAATTATGGTTCATCGGTTTTTTCGTTTTTATTTATTGATTTTTCAAGGCTAAAGTAAAAAAAATTTTATTTTGCTCCATTGATTTTCTATATTGGTCTACAATTGAGAATATTAGGGTTTACCATAATAAAATTTTCCTTAAATGAAATCCATGGATGACAACAGGAACAAGGAGTTCACGATGAAGCGATTTTGGATGATCGGTTTATTGTTGTTGGCAAATAATGTGTTTTCACAAACACTAATCACTAAAGTGATTGAACTGCACTATGTTCCTGCCCCAAAGGTGATCCAATTAGTACAACCATTGTTGCAATCTGGAGAAAAAATAAGTGGTTCTGGGCAAACTTTAGTTGTTCAGGTTTCTCCCCAAACACTTACCGGAATCAGAACCGTATTACATCAAATCGATGTGCCCCCTGTAACATTTAACATTTCTATTTATCAAGGGGATCCAAATTGGTTGAGTGCACAAAATAAAAATTCGGTAAGCTATAGCACACAATCTCCTGAGGAAGTAAGACGCTCACAATCAGTTAAAGTAATGAGCGGCGACTCTGCATTCGTATCGACAGGTGAAGAAGTACCTATAGTCACCTCAGTAGGTGCTGGTTTTTTTACAGGAATATCTTACGAACAGCATCAAATCAAAAATGGATTGTTGGTGCAACCTGTACTGCGTGGTTCAAGGGTAGAGCTAAAAGTACGTCGAGTACGTGAACAACAAAATCCCGCCGGTGGACAACAATTTGATAACCAAAATGTAGCTACAACCTTAATGGTACCGTTAAATAAATGGGTTTCCTTAGGAACCCCCGAGGGCGCACAGAATTCTGATCCTTCGTCAGTATCTTACACTGCGGGAAGACCATTTTCTCAGCAAGCAACTCTTTATGTAAAAGTAACAGTGGAACATGATTAAATAACTGAATAAAAAATACTCAATTGGTATATAATTAATATAGACCTATAAATAAACTGAACCTTTCGGGAGGGCGCATGGCAATTATAAGCTCATTGGCTAATCATTTGCTGATCGCAATGCCTTCTCTAAATGATCCTAATTTTGAGAGAACGGTGATTTATATTTGTGAACATCATGAACAAGGTTCTGTGGGTCTCATCGTCAATCGCCCCATGCAATTTCCCTTGGCTATCGTTTTCGAGCAATTACATATTGAGCCTGTTCGGATGGAACAAAACAAAATGCCTTTAATGTTTGGTGGGCCCGTACAACCTGAGAGAGGGTTTGTGATTCATAAACAATTTGGTGGTTGGCGCTCCAGTTTGTTTCTACAGGATGAGGTGACGGTAACGACATCAAATGATATTATTCGTGCCATCGCAGAAGATAAAGGGCCTAAAGACGTTTTAATTACTTTAGGTTATGCTGGATGGGTGGAAAGTCAATTGGAAAAAGAAATTCTAGAAAATACTTGGTTGGTTTGCCCGTATCGTTCCGAGATTTTGTATGAGGTTCCCTTCGAAGATCGTTGGGAATATGCTGGAACTACCCTAGGGATCAGAATGAGTCAATTGAGTTCAAATGTCGGCCATGCCTAGTCCTGTATATTTAGGTTTTGATTTTGGTTATAAACGCATTGGTGTTGCTGTAGGCCAACAACTGACGTGTAGTGCATCCCCTTTAGCAACTTTGAGTGCTCGCTCTGGTGTTCCTGATTGGAGCGTAGTGGCTAAGGTCATTGCCGAATGGTCACCCCAAGCGCTAATAGTTGGTTTTCCTACGTGTATTGATGGCAGTGAATTATATACAACTTCTGCCGCGCGTCGGTTTGCCAAAGAGTTGCGTAAACGATTTTCTTTACCCGTGCATTTAGTTGATGAACGGCTCTCAACGGTTGAGGCGAGGGAGCAATTGTTTGCACAAGGTGGATATCGTAAAATCAAACAATCTGAGGTAGATAGTATCGCTGCGTGTGTTATACTTGAGCAATGGCTGCAACATCCTGAATAGGGTCTATTCCATTTCTACTGTCTTGGTTCAAATAACCTGATTTTCAGTGCTTCAATGCTCGAAAAATTAGCTCATTTGGGTTCATGCTCGCAAAATGCAAACAGATCTAGATTCCTGGCGGTTAAAAAATAAGGGTTTTATGAATCACTTTTTAGAAATTAGTCAATTATCACGACAACAGATTGAGTCTCTACTGCAACGTGCAGTGTATTTCAAACACCATAATCATTATCCTTCATATGCACAATATACTGTTGCCAATTTGTTTTATGAAAACAGTACTCGCACGCGTGTGAGTTTTGAGTTGGCTGCCAAGCGTTTATCTATGCCGGTGATTAATCTGGACTTGCAGAGTTCTTCAGAGACTAAGGGCGAGACCATTGAAGATACAATTCGTACCCTTGCTGCTATGGGAATCCAATATTTTGTAATTCGTCATCGACAAGATGGTTTGCAGCAAAGTTTAGCCAATCAAATTGGCGATGAGATTCATATAATTAATGCGGGCGATGGTACTCATGCACATCCAAGCCAGGCTTTACTTGATATGATGACGATCATCGAACAAAAGCCACGATTAGATCAATTAAAAATAGCAATCCTTGGCAATATTAGGCACTCACGAGTGGCTAATTCATTTCAATGTATGTGCGCCCAATTAGGTATAGGGGAGCTTGTATTGGTTGCTCCTGAGCTTTGGCAACCCAAAACAGTACATTTTGGACGCGTCACCCATAATTTACGCGATGGATTAACTGATGCAGATGTCGTGATTTGTTTACGTGTGCAGCATGAGCGCTTATTAGAATCCGATCATTTAGATCTCAATTCTTATCGACGTGATTTTGCTCTAACAGAAGAAAGTCTCGCTTATGCTAAGCCTGATGTAATGGTGATGCATCCAGGGCCTATAAATCGAGGTGTCGAAATAGACAGCGCTGTTGCCGACGGAGCAAATTCTTTTATACTGAATCAAGTTACGAACGGTGTTTTTGTGCGTATGGCAATTTTTGATGCTATAAGTAATCGAGGGTAGTATTTAGGAATTCACACGGCAGTGATATTGAATATGGAACATCCAAGGATATGCCCATGAGCCAACGCTATCAGCATATATGCATTTTAGTATTGCTGAGCTTTTACTGTTTGTTGTTTTATTTTATTTTTAAGTATTATCAACGGGTAGATTTTTCTTCTTTTTATCTATCGTCTCAGGCATTAACGCAGGACGAAAATCCTTATAGAAATTTCTATACTACTTTTTTGCCCTCTATAAAGATATTGCCGGCTAATTTAAATCCACCATTTGTTTTGTGGGGATTTGGTTTTTTGACGCAATTAAGTTATTCCAGCGCATTGTTTATTTGGCTGTGCATGTCTTTTATTTTAGGAATAATAGGGATAACCATTACCTTTTATTACGCATTTTCTAAGCAATTTTTACAGAAAAATTATATTAATTTGTACCTTCTTTATTTTGCATTTTTCCCAACACTAATGAATTTTGTGACCCTACAGTTTGGTTGTATTTTGTTGTTTTTAATTATGGTGGGTTATTATTTTTATTTAAATCATCGCGACTACCTGGCAGGTATATCCTGGGGCATCATCGTTGCAATTAAGTTATTTCCTGCTTTGTTATTTTTCTATGCGTTAAAACAAGGCCGTAAACGAGTCTCTGCAATCATGCTGGTTACGGTGTTCATTGCTTCATTGCTGCCCTTACTGATTCATGGACCGGTGGTTTATGAGCAATATTTTAGAATGATGAAGGGGGTATTTTGGTATGGTGATAATTGGAATGCCTCAATTTATGGATACTTTTTTCGTCTGCTTTGGGGAGGCGAGAGACTCCCTAACATGTTTTACTTAAAGATCGTTAATCTAGTTTATAGTGTGCTATTTTTTATTTTGCTTTTATGGTACTGGAGAAAATTAGGACCAACTGAAAGCGAGCCGATAAACCACCAACCCTTTTGTTTGACTCTGGCTATGATGTTATTGATGAGTCCTTTGGGTTGGATTTATTATTTTCCTTTGTTAGTTTTCCCCATGATACTTATTTGGTTTGCGGTGTTAACAGAACAAGACGCTTCGACAAAAACAATATTTATTTGCCTTCTATGTCTTTTTCTTATCAATTTTCCTGTTGGTTATGTAAACAGCCAGGACATGTCTCATTTGTGGGTACGCATCAGTTTTTTCTCCTGCCCATTTTATGGCTTATTGCTGCTCAGTTATCTTTTAGGCACAAGGAAAAAAATCTATGGGAATAATGAACTCCAATGTATTGCAACAAAACATTACTCGATACCAGCATTGATCGTTATTCTTATATTTGGAGTGCTCGTCCCTGTAATATATTATCTGACACGCTTGGTCAATTTGACTTTTCATTTACAAATGACCTAAGAAATTTCCGCTCCTATGAGAGGTGTATGGCCATAATCAATACCCACATCCGCTCTGGCCGGTACCTTCTCTCTTGCGGAGAGAAGGAACATTCAATTTTTCTTCATCCGGGGGTCCGTAGGGGGTGTCTAAAAGACAAGGCTTGTTGCAAATGTTCTAGACAAACCTGACTACTTTCATTCATGTCTGCAAGAGTGCGTGCAACTTTCAATAAACGATGATATCCCCGAGCAGACAGTTTGAATTGCAACATAGACTGGCGTAAAAAATCGTGTTCTTGAGAACCCAAGGCACAAATTTTTTCACATGTGTTTGCTGCTAAAGATGCATTAAGACAATTTTGTCGCTCCAACTGTAGGGTTCGTACTTTTATAACCTGTTCTCGAATCAGATGACTTTGTTTGCTGGGATTAATATTGGGTGCAACTAATTCTTCCTGAGAGAGTGCCTGGACGGAGATATGCATGTCAATACGATCGAGTAGGGGTGCTGAAATCTTCGCATGATATCGCTTGATGCGGTCAGGGCTACATAAACAGTTCGCCTGAGGATTGCCCCATTGTCCACATGGGCAGGGATTCATTGCGGCAATGAACTGGAATTTAGCTGGAAACTCTATTTGTGCCGCAGCTCTTGAAATGCATATTGTTCCCGATTCCAGTGGTTGTCTTAATGTTTCTAGAACTTGCCGGTTAAATTCTGGTAGTTCATCCAGAAACAAGACTCCATGATGTGCCAGAGATATTTCTCCTGGTTTCGGTGGATTTCCTCCGCCAACTAAAGAGACAGGCGAGGCTGTATGATGGGGCGCACGAAAAGGTGGGGAACGCCATTCAGCAAAATCAGGTAATTTACCACGTATGGAATTAATCGCCACGCACTCTAGAGCTTCTGTTTCGGATAAAGGGGGTAATAGTGTATTAAAGCGCTTTGCTAGCATGGTTTTTCCACTTCCAGGCGCGCCACTGAGTAGAATACTGTGTCCGCCATAAGCTGCAATTTCCATGGCTTTTTTTGCGTGAAACTGCCCTTTAATATCAGACCAATCCTCTGCATATTGCATGAAGTAAGAGTCTGGTTGCGGTGGCAGCGACTGCAACGAAGTTCCTTGGCAAAGGTAGCTGCATACTTCACGTAAGTTGTTAGCACTGTAGATATTTTGATATCCGGCTAACGAGGCTTCATGAGCATTTGCATTGGCGATAATAAGCGAACTTTGGTCTTTATTTGCTGCTAAGACAGCAGGAATAATAGCGGAAATGCCACGAAGCTCGCCACTTAAGGCAAGTTCAGCTATAAACTCATGGTCGGCTAATTGGTTTTTAGGGATTTGGTTTGACGCAGCAAGAATACCCAGAGCGATTGGTAAATCAAAACCACTCCCTGTTTTAGGCAAATCTGCAGGCCCTAAATTTACAGTGATTTTACGGCAAGGAAATTCAAATTGGCTATTAATAATTGCAGAGCGAACTCGATCCTTGCTTTCTTTTACGGCAGTTTCAGCAAGGCCTACTATTGTAAAACCAGGTAAACCATTCGACAAATGAACTTCTACTGACACCGGTTGTGCCAATATCCCAACAGTACTACGTGTTTTAGTAAACGCAAGATTCATTGCTTATTCCTGTGATGTTGGACAAAGTGAACGACAAAATTTCCTATTAGAATTCTTGCATCCTGCAAGAATTCTAATGTCGTTGCTTATGCTGCAATTACTTCTGTTCTTTGTTAAGCTGGGTCATTAAAACATCGACTTGCTTTTGTAGGTGCTCTACTTTTTCTCGGGTACGCGCCAGAACTTTGGTTTGTACATCAAACTCTTCGCGAGTAATCAGATCCATATGAGCAAAAGCCGCTTGCAGCACCTCTTTAAATTTTTGTTGGATGTCTTTTTCAATGTTTTGTAGACTTGGGGGAAGAGCAGCAAAAAGTTTTTTTGCTAAGTCGTCAAATTGTTTGGGGTCGAACATAATCACTCCATGTTTGTTTTTGCAAAGAGTCTAACAAAAGTATAATCACAGCGGAATATATTATGAAAATGATTATGGCAATTATTAAGCCTTTTAAACTGGATGATGTACATGAGGCATTAATGGAAATAGGGGTACCGGGGATAACTATTTCTGAAACTCGTGGCTTTGGACGACAAAAAGGTCATACTGAGTTGTATCGGGGGGCTGAATATGTAGTCGATTTTCTTCCTAAAATTAAAATCGAATTAGCCTTACCTGATGATATGGTCGAATCTGCAATTGAAGCGATTTGCAAATCTGCTTATACCGGTAAAATTGGCGATGGTAAAATTTTTGTTTATGAGTTGCAACAAGTGGTCCGTGTGCGTACCGGAGAAATTAATGCGGATGCGTTAACCTAAAAACCACCATACCAATAAATGGCACGTTGAGTAATTACTGCATTGAGTTGAATATCCCAAGGTTCGGACTCAAGGCAGTCTACACGTTGGAATTGGTACGCTACCCCAAATAAGGGACAATTTCCTTTGTTTTTAAAGGTGCGATCGTAATAACCAGCTCCCATGCCCAGACGATTACAGCGTACATCAAAAGCAACTAATGGTACTAAAGCTAAGTCTAACTCTTCTACAGGAATGGACAAATCAGGATGAACATCAGGTTCAGCAATTCCATAACGATTCTTGTGGAAAGGGGTATCGGATGTTGCTGGTAAAAAAGAAAGAGTTAAATTTTCTTCATTAAGAACAGGAAAATAACAGATTTTCCCTTGTAAGAGCGCATTTTTCCAAAGCTCATCTAAATCGATTTCACCTTTAACTGCACAATAAAGAGCGATTTTTTTTGCCTCTCGATATTGCTCTAACAAGCGAATACGATTACATACTTGACTTGATGCTGCGGCTCGATACGAAACAGACATCTTAGAGCGTATTTGTTTCATTGTATCTCTTAAAGCCTTTTTGACTTGATCTGTCATACAGGTATCGGTGTATTATTCTCTTTAAATTATCGATTCTTTATTGCAAAAATTCAAGGTATTGAAATACTCAAAAAAATTTGTCACTCTGAAAATCTCAGGAAAATGCTAGTTTTTTTTAAAAATACTAGGCAAGAAAGAAAAAATAAGGTATATAAGCCGTCCTGGTTTTTTATGAGGGTTTGTTGCCCCTTAGACTCCAGGTACAGTATAAACTCATTGAGAGAATGGTATGAGTGATTTGTTTGAAGATGATGAAGATGCTGTTGTAGAAGTCGGAGAAGACTTCGGCGATGTCGATAGTGAATTGGATGTTGAAGCTGAGGTTACAGAAGCTGTTCCACGTGATTTAGACGCACGTAGACGGTTGGAAAATATGTTGGATGAAAAACGTTTACGTGATGAACTGGAAGACGATTTTGGAGACTATTAATCTGGTTCGTCAATAAACACTCGTTGTAGATTCAGCTGCTTTTTCTAGGATTACAGTTATGATACGAACACGAGTACTCACAGAAGGGGAGAGCAGTTTTGCGTTTCCGATAGATGATCGCATCTTTTTGGGTGAGGGTTTGTTTGAAACGCTTAAAGTGGAAGGCGCCAAACCATGTTATGCTTTTTTGCATTGGCAACGGCTGGGCGATTCCGCACAAAAACTGGGGATCCCCTTTGATCTTTCTTATGAGCAATGGCTAGAACATCTACTGAATAAAATTAAACGCGATAATTTATATCATGGCGGTATTAAAGCAATTTTAAGTGGGGGTTCTGCGCCTAGGGGATTAGTTGCTCAAGGACAGGTCAGTCATCTCATATTCCAGACTTTTAATTATACGGTGGAAACTCATCCACTACGTTTGGTGAGCGTACCGTGGTTAAGAGATGAAAATAACCCCATATATCAAGTCAAATCGGTCAATTATTTAGAGGCTATCCTCGCTCGTCGCCAAGCAAATGCTCTTGGTGCAAATGATGCTTTGTTTTTTAATACGCGGCAGCATGCAACAGAAACTACGTGTGCGAATCTATTTTTGATAAAAAAAAATGGGTTACTGACTCCGCCTATAACTGATGGCATACTTCCTGGCATTACTCGCTCAAGATTGTTGCAATGGTCTCAACAACAAGGCTTAAGTTGTATGGAAGTTTCATTGACAAAAACAATGCTTCAAGAAGCCGATGTTCTTTTTACAACGAACTCCTTACAGGGAATTCGTCCGGTGCTTTCTTTGGACGAGCTCGTATTCGCAGTAGCGCATCCATTACTTACTCAATTATCTTCTTCTCTGAGCGCTTGAAACGAAAGCCATTAAGATGCGCTATCTTGATAATACACAGCAACAAAATGACTAAGCCTGCTATGAGGACTCCTCTGTTTTTATAAAATGCGCCTTGTTTTAATAAAGCCTCCATTCCTGCATATCCAAAATAGGTATAAACAATTTCAGCGGGAATTAGAAAAATAAACGTAGTGATTAGGTAGGAGCGGAATTTTATTGCCGTTAACCCTAGGCCATAATTGACTAGATTATAAGGAACAATTGGGACTAGTCGTAGAAAGGCAACACTCATCCATCCTCGTTGTTCTACGGCGGCAATTAGTTTTCTTAGTCTTTTTCCTTTTCTTTGCGAAAACCAGTCATAACCGAGATGCCTGGTAATTAAGAAAGAGAATGCTGCACCGCTGGTTGCACTTAATAAATTGACTAGGGTGCCCAGGAAGGGGCCAAAAAGCGCTCCTCCTGCTAAAGTGAGCACCATAGTTGGTAAGAACATAATCGTTGCAAAACAATATATAATTAAAAATAGAAGGGGAGCAAACCAGCCAAGATGATCAACCCAATTAATGATTTCACTTGAATACTTCTGAAAAAAGAAGGCAGTGGTAATTAGGAATACCAAGGTTAAAACAATGATGATAGCTTTAATGGGATGAATGATACGGTAATTCATAGGATTTGTTTTGACGTCGGATAAATCTTCAGTAATCGCACTACTGCCCTTAGCATTCAATTTTATCAAGAAGTCTATTACACCTGGGTGTACGTTGCAATCTTGAAAAAAAATGATTGATTGGGTATAACCAAAGCGAATTTTTTATAAGAGAAGCAGAAACATGGAACAAGTTACCTGGAAGGAAAGACAAAAGCAGCGCGCTCGTAAGTGGATTAGAGCAATATTGGCTCGCTGGTTTAAAGTGGAGTTACGAGGTAATTATCAGCCCGAACTCAACTCGGTGATTATTGCCAACAGAACGTCAACAATTGATTTACTTTTGCTTGCCGCTTTTTTACCCGAGCAGTTAACTGTAGCTTTCCCACCTCACTCATCAAGTAAATTTTGGATTAAGATGATGGCGCTTTTTGCCGATGTTATTACCATCGACTCTACTAACGCTTTTGCAGCAAGAGCATTAGTTAATGCCATACGAGATGGAAAGCGTTGCGTTATTTTTCCTCAAGGAATTGGCTTACAGGAAGAGAGCTTGAAGGTCTTTGATGCCCCTGGAATGGTATTACAAAAAGCGGGATCTTCAGTTATCCCTATACGTATTGATGGAGCACAACACAGTATTTTCTCTATAAGCAAAGACAAACATCTTATTCGTTTATTTCCCAAGATTATTTTGCATGTATTACCGACACAATCTTATATGCAAGACAAAGATAAGCCTCTTGACCGAAATGCAGTGAGTACCCGTTTGTTTCGTTTGATCAGTGAGTTAACCTTTGCAAACAGCTTTCAGCCCATGCCAATGTTTAAGTCCCTTATTCAGGGAGCTGCTTTGGGAACAAAGAATAAAGCGCTCATTGAAGATGCAAATCGTGCTCCGTTAACGCATAAGCAATTTCTTGCTCGCTGCTTTATTTTGGGACGGCAAATTAAAAAGCAAACCCATGTTGGAGAACATGTAGGCATCATGTTGCCTACGACCATTGCCGGTATGGTTAGCTTTTTTGCACTGCATGCATATCGACGTATCCCGGCCATGCTTAATTTCAGCCTGGGACTCCATAATGTGCTGGCCACATGTAAGATTGCTGAAGTAAAAGCAATTTATACGGCAAAACAATTCATTACTACGGCAAAGCTCGAGGATTTGGTCGAGGGATTACAGGAAAAAGGAATAAAAGTTTATTTTCTTGAAGACTTTAAGGATTCCATACATTTGGGCCATAAGCTTTCTGGATTATTAAAGGGGAGATTTGCTGCTCTGGCTTATCAACTCCTTGGCGCTCCAGTTTCTCCAGAGGATCCAAGCGTTATATTATTTACTTCCGGTTCAGAAGGTGTTCCCAAGGGGGTCGTTTTAACCCATTCTAATTTGCTCGCGAATTGTTCTCAATTAACTTCGCGAGTAGATTTTTCTTTTCGTGATAAATTTTTTAATTCCTTACCCATATTCCACTCGTTTGGATTAACTACCGGTTCAATTCTTCCTTTAATACATGGGCTCAGTTGCTTTTATTATCCCTCTCCCTTGCATTATAAAATAATTCCAGGATTGGTTTATCAAACCGGGGCTACCATCATGTTCGGGACTGATACCTTTTTAACCGGTTATGCTCGAGCTGCAGAGCAGCATGATTTTAGTGGTGTGCGTTATATTTTTGCAGGTGCTGAGAAAGTGAAGCCGGAAACGATTCGACATTGGATAGATACTTTTGGGGTAAAAATTTATGAAGGTTATGGGGCTACCGAGGCTTCTCCCGTAATTTCTATGAATTGTCCTTTAGCCTCTATCCCGGGTAGTGTAGGGATGATATTACCTTTTATGGAAAGTCGAATTCAACCAGTAGATGGCATTGCTCAAGGGGGACGTTTAATATTGCGTGGCCCTAATGTGATGAAGGGGTATCTCTCTTCCGAAAAGCCAGGAGCGTTGATTACTTCTGAAGAGGGATGGCATGATACTGGAGACATAGTCACTATGAATGATGAAGGATTCATTACGATTGCCGGACGTGCAAAACGTTTTGCGAAGATTGCGGGTGAAATGGTTTCGCTTACTGCTGTAGAAGGGGTGGCTGCGTCTATTTGGCCTGAATTGTTACATGCGGCAGTGAGCACGAAAAGCCCAAGTAAAGGGGAAAAAATTATATTGTATAGCGAGGCAAACAATGCCGATAAAGCAAGTTTTGTTAAAAAAATACAAGACTTGGAATATTCGGAATTACTCGTTCCACATCAGATTGTTCCAGGAAGTAAGATTCCTGTTTTACCTTCAGGAAAAATTGATTACTTAACTATTGAAAAAGAGCTCGAAGAAGGCTTAGTTTCAATGTAGCCTGGGTACAGCGAAGCGAAACCCGGGTTTTTCTAGCGCGAATTTCCCGGGTTACGGCTTGCTCTTTCATTTTTTCAAAACATAACTGCCTGGTGCATCCATTATCGGTTTTAATGGCAATTGTTCAAAATCAGGAGCCGGAACAAGTTTTCCTGAATGAGGTTTTAACCATTTTAACCATTCTGGCCACCAAGAACCCGGGTGTTCTGTTGCTTGTTCCAGCCATTGCTCTGCATGAGCAGGGGCATGACTATTCACTTTATAGCCATATTTTTTTGCTTCAGGTGCATTGATAATTCCTGCAATATGTCCTGAACCTCCGAGAACAAAGCGCTTAGGTCCATTCATCAGTTTAAAGCCTAAGTAGGTTGTTTTCCATGGTGCTATATGATCTCGTTCCGTAGACAGGAAAAAAGTGGGGATATCAATTGTACTGACATCAATCGGAGTATGATTAAGATGAATCTTGCCTGGTTTGACCAGATCATTATGTAGGTACATCCATCTTAAATATTGAGAATGCATCGTTGCTGGCATGTTGGTGGAGTCAGAGTTCCAGTACAAGATATCAAAAGGAACCGGGTTTTTACCGCGCAGATAGTTTTTGATAAAGAACGACCAAATTAAGTCATTTGCCCGGAGTGAGTTAAAACTGGAGGCCATAAATTTTCCAGCAAGATATCCCTTAGATTTCATTTCATTTTCTAGTTTTGCAATTTGTTGCTCATCAATAAAAACTGCAATATCACCTGGATCACTGAAATCAATCATTGACGCTAAAAAGGTGGAACTACGAACGGATTTATCTTGATGCGCTTTATTGTATGCAAGCAACATGGATAGAAGGGTTCCACCGATACAAAATCCCATGGTATTAACCTGCTTTATATTAAGCTGTTTTTTAATTGTACTAATTGCGGTTAATGGTCCTTCATTTAAATAATCAAATAAACTTTTATGAGAGAAATTTGAGTCTGGATTGACCCAAGAAATAATAAATACAGTAATTCCTTGCTTCACTAACCAGTTAATGAGGGAGTTATGTGGGCTTAAATCCATAATATAATATTTGTTGATCCACGGTGGAACAATAAGCAGAGGGATAGACTTGACGCTCGCTGTTTGTGGCGCATATTGAATTAGTTCCATCATGCTGTTGCGAAAGACTACTTTTCCAGGAGTTATCGCAATATTTTCACCTAGCCTAAATGCTTCAGTATCTGTCATTTTAATCATGAGACGCGAGGACTCGACTTCTAAATCAGAGAGCAAATTATGCAAGCCATGCAATAAATTTTTGCCATGGCTTTTCAATGTTTCATCCATGATCTGGGGATTAGTATGCACAAAATTAGCGGGAGACAATGCATCTAAATATTGCTTGGTAAAAAATTGCAGGCGTTTTGCTGTGTTTTTGTCAGGATATTCCAGTTGTTCAAACAAAGTATTCATATGCTGACTGGCTAAAAGGTAATGCTGAGTTAACATATTAAAAAATGGATTATTGAGCCATTCTTCCTCACGAAAACGTGGATCCTGAATGGGCATGGAAGTCCCATCTAACCAATGCTGCATTTGGGTTTGAGCCAAATTAATAGCATCTTGCCAATATGCAAGCTGCATTTCCCAGATTTTTTCTGGATTCTGCAACAGAATACTCATTACACTTTGAAAGTGTTCCGTTAGCTCAATATACTGATTGATTATTAAGGAAAGTTGTAAGGGAGTTTCCTTTATTTCAGAAATAATTTGCAGGCTTTTTTCAGCTATTGCGTGTAATAGCTCTCCAAGCTCTTTGTCATGGGTCATCCTAACTCCTGCGAGACAAATTAACAGGAGTATATTTTGGTTTTTTTATTAGTAATTAGCAAGTTTTATTGTTTTTGAAAAGATTTTTGATAATTCTCAATGGCCTCGTGAGATTTATCAACATCCTCTTGAGTTGTTGTCTTCGCTGTAGTCCAAAAAGAAGGCTGAGAACTGTAATGAAAATAAGGGACGACCAATACGCAACTTAAAGCCCTACAAAAATTATAGAACTTTTCTTTGAGACCACGATGTTTTTCGATACCATGACCTTTTGCATCCTCATAAGCCTGAGCATAAGCTCGTGCATCGCTCTCCTCTATCTGATCTTTTTTACAAACGCCCAATGTCGTTTGCATAAGCTTTTGACTTAGAGTTAAAGCGGCTTCGCCGGCATGCTGCGATGCCTCGAACCATGATTTTTTTAAGCGATGCCCATCAAGTTCAATGGGATAAATGGTCGCGAATACTTTCTGATGCTTATTATCTACTACTCGATTTTCATCTTTTAACGTTTGAATCGCAGGTTCTAATACCGAGTCGACCTTAAACGCTTTATTTCTATTGTTTTTAAGTAGCTTATCTCGAAAATCCTGAATAACTTCTGATTGTGCTGTAGTAATGCAAATGTCTTTAATTGCCTCTTGAACTAAAGGTTCTAGTTCCTCATTAATTTCGTCTGTCCCTATTTTTTTGGATCCTGCTTTTTGTTTTGCAATTAAGCAGGTAAGGTTACCTAACTCGATACAGCTTTCTATTAACGCACTTTGTCTTTTTTCAGAAGGCTCAAGCAAGTATTTTAGAAAAGCACAACGAAAATCCTGTATTTGTTGAGTTTTTTGAGCTTCTATTGACATTATGTAAATCTCTTTTTGTAAACAGCACAATTAAAATTATACAAAAAGATTATTAAGCGAGCATTAAGTGTATTGTTGAGCAGATAGCTAATTGGCTATATAGATTTAAATTAAGGATAGAAAGGATGCCCTTTACCAATCCCTAATTGTTCCTTCATGCCAGAAATAACCACTTTTCTTTGGTTTATTGATGAGCTCATATAGTTCTTGTGCTGTTTTGGAAGGTAGGGTTGGGGCATTGTTGGTACCCATATCTGTTTTGACCCAACCGGGATCAAAACTGGAAACTGTAGTTTCGGGTAACCTTTTTGCTAAAAGTAGGGTATACATGTTGAGGCATGATTTTGACATCTTGTAATGGGGTACACAGGCGGAGTCGTTGCCGCTGAACGTTCCCCATCCTGAAGAAATGTTAATTATTTGTGCATTAGGATTTAGCTTAGGAATGCATTGTTCCGTTAATTCTATGGTGCCAAATACATTGATCGCAAAAGTTTCTTTTAACTGGCTCATATTAATTTTTTCTGCACGCCAATCCTCCAACAGAACAGCAGCACTATTAATTAATACATCGATTTTGGGTAATTGCTTTGCAAAGTGGTTTATTTGTTCTGAATCCACTAAATTAAGCGGATGGATTTGTAGGTTTTTATGTTTTAAAGGAGTATGTCCATTCGTTGATGTTCCAATAACGAGCCAACCATTTGCTAAAAAGATTTTAGCTGTTTCCAGTCCTATCCCTCGACTAATCCCTGTAATTACAAGTGTATTCACAGTATTCTCCATTATACTTTGTAGCCTGGGTGAAGGCGTAGCCCTAACCCGGGAAATCTAAAGATGTAATCCCGGGTTTCGCTGCGCTGCACCAAGGCTACAATTTGGTGTCTTTGCTAATGCTTAAAGTGACGGACTCCAGTGAATAGCATAATTATCCTATGCTCTTCAGCACAAGTTATTATTTGTGCATCTCTGATCGAGCCTCCTGGTTGAATAATAGCAGAAATACCTGCTTCAGCAGCAATCTCTACAGTATCGGGAAAAGGTATAAATGCATCAGAAGCCATGACTGCACCATGAGCGTCAAATCCCATTTGTGCTGCTTGCCAAAGACCTATGCGTGCACTCATCACCCGGCTGGTTTGACCACCACCCAATCCAATGGTTGCAGCGTCTTTAGCATAAACAATGGCATTGGACTTAACATGTTTTACTGCACGCCAGGCAAACATTAAGTCATTCATTTGTTGTTCGGAAGGTTTCTTTTGAGTCACAGTTTTTAATTCATAACTTCCAAGAGAGAGTGAATCGTGTTCTTGGACGAGCAATCCGCCATCTACTTTTTTCATGTTTAAACGAAATGCATCATCTTGTTTCCATGCTCCAGTCAACAAGACACGAATATTTTCTTTACTAGCCAGAACTTCTTTGGCTTCCTTGCTGGCATCGGGAGCGACAATGACTTCCACAAATTGTTTTTCCAGAATGGTTTTTGCCGTATTGGCATCCAATTTTTGGTTCACAGCGATGATACCGCCATATGCTGAGCTCGGATCACATTGAAATGCTTTGAGATAAGCATGAAGCAAAGAGTCCCCTATGGCAATACCGCAAGGATTAGCGTGTTTGACAATAACGCACGTTGGTTTTTCGCAGGAAAAAGATTTCACACAGTCCAACGCCGCATCTGCATCAAGAATATTGTTATAGGACAACTGCTTTCCTTGAATTAATTGTGCAGCGCCGAGAGAACCGGATTCAACATTTTTATCAATGTAAAAAGCAGCTTGTTGGTGCGGGTTTTCTCCATAACGTAAGTCAGTTATTTTATTAAACTGGCAGGTAAGAACCTCTGGGAAGCCGCAAGGGGTGTACTGTTCATCTAATGTGGTCAGATAGTTTGTAATTGCTGCATCATAGGCTGCTGTATGAGCGAAGGCTTTTTTAGCTAAAGTGAATCCCCAATCAGAAGGGCTTTTTTTGCTTTTTAGATACTGTATTAGCTCAGCATAATCCTCGGGTTTAACCACCACATAAGTATGCGCATGATTTTTGGCAGCTGAGCGAATCATTGCTGGTCCGCCAATATCAATATTTTCTATAGCCTCATTGAAATTACAGTCAGGGCGGCTGATGGTTTGCTCAAAAGGGTATAAGTTAATTACCAACAAATCAATGGGTTTGATTGAGTGTTCACGGAGTATTTTTGCATCTTTTTTCCCACGCGCAAGCAAACCAGCATGAATACCTGGATGCAATGTTTTTACTCGGCCATCTAACATTTCAGGAAAGCCTGTGCATTCACTTACATCGGTAACTGGTAATTCATGTTCTCTGAGTAATGCCGCAGTATTTCCTGTTGCAATGAGTTCTACACCTTGTTGGTGCAGCTCTTTTCCCAGTTCAACAATGCCTCGCTTATCGGAAACACTAAGCAGAGCTCTTTTGGGAGTAAAAGTAGAAAATGTACGTTCTTGGGCCATTATACCTTCCTTAACAATCGTAAGCTGGATGAGAATTGTCTGCAAATTCGCTAAAAATAGGCCTGAAGCCGTAGACAGGCTCTAAGAATATGTTTGTGCGTGCACTAAAAACAATTACAGTAATTTAAATCTATTTATTTAACTTAGAAAAAACCAATAATGACCACCCATTAAGGTTCTCCTGACGCTCTACGACAAATATTGAAGCATATCTTTTAATCAGTTCAGGGGCCTGTTCTTCTAGTATTCCTGATACGATAAGCATACCTTCTGAGGTGAGTAGTTGTTGAAAACGCTCTTTCAGGGAAACTAATGGTGCCAATAAAATATTAGCAATAATTAAATCTACAGGACTAGATAGCGCATCAGGCATACCAATTGACAATTTGTGCTCATCAATTTCATTAGCTAATGCGTTATTTTGGGTTGCTTGTAAGGCTTGCTGATCAATATCGACTGCATGTACTTCAGCTGCGTCTAGTTTCAAAGCAGCTAAGGTAAGTATTCCTGAACCACAACCGTAATCGATAACTACTTTATTTTTTAAATCAGCTTGTTCCAACCAAGTTAAACACAAAGCAGTCGTAGGATGAGTCCCGGTACCAAAAGCTAAGCCTGGATCTAACATGAGGTTGACGGCATTAGGTTCAGGTGGAGTAGACCAAGTAGGACAAACCCATAGGCGTCGGCCAAAACGTTGGGGTTTAAAATCATCCATCCAAGCCCTTTCCCAGTCCTTGTCTTCCAAAACCTCCAGGGTGCATAGCAACTTAGGGTAGGTTTGCTGTATGTGATCACGTGTATACTGTGCTTGGAATACTTCTGAAAATAAGGCCTGAATGATGACTTCAGGCCATAATGGGGTTGTTCCTGGCTCGGGCTCAAGAACTGGATTATCATTTTTATCAGTCAGCATAATCGATAGCGCACCGAATTCTTCCAACTCCTCGCTAAGCAGTTCGATTTCTTGACTTGGACAATGTTCTATCTTTAATTGAAACCACACAGCATTAATCCTTCAACATTTTTTCCAAATAGTGAATATTAGTGCCGCCAGCAATAAAAGACTGGTCATGGAAAATGCGTTGATGCAATTCAATATTGGTTCTTATTCCATCAATAATGATTTCATCGAGTGCATTTCGCATTCTGGCAATGGCTTCAGCACGAGTCTCTCCATAACTAATGAGCTTGCCTATCATCGAATCGTAATTCGGTGGAACTGTGTAGCTGCTGTAGATATGTGAATCAAAACGAATACCTGGTCCACCGGGTTGATGTAATAATTTTATTGTTCCTGGTGAAGGCATGAAGGTTTTGGCATCTTCGGCATTGATTCGACATTCAATTGCGTGGCCACGCCATTTGATGTCTTCTTGAGTAAGGGACATGGGTATGCCACTGGCAATTTTGATTTGTTCTTTAATCAAATCAACTCCAGTGATCATTTCAGTGACTGGGTGTTCGACCTGGATACGTGTATTCATTTCAATAAAATAAAAACATCCATCTTGATACAGGAATTCAAAAGTTCCGGCACCACGATATTTCAGCTCTTGGCACGCTTTGACTACAGAGTCACCAATTTCTTTTCTCAGTTCGGGACTAATCCCTGGAGCGGGTGCTTCTTCCACTACTTTTTGGTGGCGTCTTTGCATAGAACAATCACGCTCACCTAGATGAATGGCTTTGCCTTGGCCATCGCCAAGCACTTGGAATTCAACATGACGTGGGTTTTCCAAGAATTTTTCCATATAAACGATGGGATTATTGAATGCGGCCTTCGCTTCACTACGGGTAAGTGCAATAGAGTTAAGCAGACTTGCTTCACTATGTACAACACGCATACCTCGACCACCACCACCACCTGCTGCTTTGATGATAACGGGATAGCCAATTTTTTGGGCAATTTCTAGGTTCAAGCGGTCATCATCAGATAAAGGGCCATCTGATCCAGGAACACAAGGGACTCCGGCAGCCTTCATCGCATTAATGGCAGAAACTTTGTCACCCATAAGGCGAATAGTGTCAGCCCGAGGTCCAATAAAACAAAATCCACTTTGTTCGACTATTTCTGCAAAATCAGCATTTTCAGAAAGAAAGCCATAGCCAGGATGAATTGCTACGGCATCAGTAATTTCAGCAGCAGAAATAATCGCTGGGACGTTGAGGTAGCTTTTTTGTGCTGGCGCAGGGCCTATACAAACGGTTTCATCAGCAAGACGAACATGCAATAAATCTTTATCTACATCCGAATGTACGGCTACAGTCTGAATGCCAAGCTCTTTACACGCACGTAAAATACGAAGAGCAATTTCACCTCTGTTGGCAATAACAATTTTACTGAGCATGAATGCACCCTCTATTCAATAACAAACAGGACCTGATCGTATTCTACAGGTTCTCCATTAGCGACGAGTATATCAACGATTTTACCGGCACGATCCGCTTCAATTTCATTGAACATTTTCATTGCTTCAACAATGCATAACACGTCGCCTGCTTTAACCATTTGGCCAACAGCTACGAAAGGAGCGCTTTCTGGTGATGGAGAAGTGTACATAGTACCTACCATAGGAGAGCGAACCTTATGACCTGGAGTGACAGGCATTGCGGATTTACTTTCCGTATGTGGCGCCATAGGAGAAGCAGGTGCATTATTGATAATAGGAAGTTCCTGACGAGGAACAGGAGAAGAAACATAGTGAACTTGAGGTGCTTCTATCGCAGGAGCACTGCTGTGACGGCTTAGCCTCAGCGATTCTTCACCCTCTTTAATTTCAATTTCAGAAATGCCAGTTTCTTCCAGCAATTCGATTAATTTTCTTATCTTACGAATGTCCATTATTTGATTCTCTTTCAATAATTGATGTTAATGCTAATGAATACCCATGCGCCCCTAATCCACTGATAGTACCTTTTGCTATATCAGAAAAATAGGAATGGTGACGAAAAGGTTCTCGGGAATAAACATTACTGATATGTACTTCAATAAATGGTATTGCAACCGCACTTAAAGCATCCCTTAAGGCCACGCTGGTATGTGTGAAGCCTGCGGGATTAAAAATTATATAATTTATTTTATCGATGTGAGCCTGGTGGATTGCTTGAATTAAATCTGCTTCAGAGTTGCTTTGATAACAGTTTAATGAAAATCCAGCTTGTGTTGCCTCTTTGATTAAACGTGTGTTGATATTATCTAACGTAGTGACCCCATAAACTGAAGGCTCTCGAGTCCCCAGAAGGTTTAAATTTGGTCCATGTAAAACCAGAATTTTTTTCATGTTTTAGTTAGTATCAAGCGATTTCGGCAGATTTTGCCTGATCTTCCTAAAATTGTCTATATATCTCCGAGGATATCTGCAAGTTCTCCACTTTTTTTATATTTTTTTATATGAAATTCCAGGAGACATTTGCACGGTTTATCACAGTAACCTAGACTTTACTTTAGATAATGATGGAATCATTTTTAGACTAAAAATGGCATAAATTTCCAACTCCTTTTGGAAAAAGGAACTTTTAATGCAGGAAATGCTTGAGCAACAGGAGGTACAAAAGGTACGACCTGTCATATATGTTATTATTTTTATGATGATGATATTGGTGCAAATCTCTATCGATCAATATGTTCCATCACTACCTGCTATTGCTAAATCTTTTAATAGTAGCGAATCATCAATTCAACTTACGCTGTTTCTTTTTATGTTTGGGCTGGGAATTTCCCATGTTTTTTTTGGGCCTTTATCCGATAAAATTGGGCGAAAACTACCATTGATTTATGGTATTGGAATCAGCGTTATAGGATGCCTCTGCTGTTTACTTGCTCCTTCTGTTGCCGTTTTAACTTTGGGGCGATTTTTGCAAGGGTTTGGCATCGGTTCTTGCAGCTCTGTAGGGCGCTCTTTAATTCGTGATCTCTTCGCTGACAGATATTTATCGAAAATTGGCTCTTATGTTGGTGTTGCAAGCACACTTCTTTTAGTTGTTTCACCAATTTGGGGCGGATTTATTCAAGAGCACTTCGGATGGAGAGCTAATTTTTTATTTATTTTCATTGTAGGTCTGACCTTTTGGGTTTTTATTTTTTTTGCTTTGCCTGAGACCAATAAAAATCTTAACCCTAATGCCACTAAAATAAGCGTCATTCTGCAAAATTATTACGCTTTGTTAAAATCAAAGATTTTTTTAGGTTATACCCTATGTGCCTGTTTTGCTTGTGCAGGTTTAGTTGCTTATCTGACTATTGCCCCGTTTTTATTTCAAAATGTATTGGGCTTAACACCTTTAGAGTATGGTCAACTGTCCATTTTCATTGCGGGTGCTATTTGTTTTAGTGGGATAATTAATAGTCAATTGGTGATGCTTAAAGGAGTTGCTTATATGCTCTTTATTGGTGTCTTGCTGATGATTGGCGGCAGCGGGATTATGCTCATTTTTGCACTTGCTGGAATAATGAATGTACCGACAATCATGTTCCCGATTGCTTTATTTAGCATGGGAGCAGGCCTTACCTTTATTAACGCATTTGCAGGCGTTTTTCACCCATTTCCACAAATTGCAGGAACAGTGGCTGCGTTGTATGTCAGCATGCAAGATTTAACAGCTGCATTAACAAGCGGCATTATTGCTGTAAACAGGATACAAGGTCAGCTGTCTTTAGCGGTAATATTACTTGTATTAGGTCTGGGTGCTTTGGTGGCATGGTATTATCAAAATACCATCACTCAATAAGTAAAAGCCCTCCTTATTTCTCATGTAGCCGGGGTTTCGCTGCATCCAGACTGCATGAAAAGTTCCTTCGCTCATGGTCATTATTTTCACATAAGTTGCTCACGAAGCATCAAATAATATTTCAAAAATGCCAAAACTATGCTAGCTTGAATAAGTTTTTAAAGTTTATTTAGTAGTGTCCACAGGCGTAACTCACTGTCTGGGCCAGTCAGGTTATTTTATAGCTTTGATTTTATGGATAAATTGGTTCGACAGGGATGAGTTGCTTCAATTAAGTTGCAAATAAAGGAGTAGGTTTCAAAATGCATCATAATTACTATTTATCTCCCCTGGCTGTCGCCCTGGCTTTAGGAATAGCATCTTCTGCAAGAGCTGCTGAACCCATGCTGTTACAAAAGGCATCTATAGAGCAAGTAAAACAAAAATTTGGTTTGACGATACAAGGCGTCTCCGTTGTTAAAGACAGTTTACGATTCGTTAGTGAGCACACTGACAGCAATAAAGTAACGCACGTCCGTATGCAACAGCAATATGTAGGATTTCCTGTGTATGGTGGTTATGCAATTATGCACAGTATGCATACTGTAAATTCGTTAGCGAAAGCTAAGTCAAATGTAGCGATGAATGGTGTTGTTTATCAAGGTTTGCAGACTGAATTAGGTCAACCTGATGCTTCTTTTGTGAAAAATGCTGATGCAGCGTTACAACAATTTAAAGCGAAGTATGTAGGTAAAGACGTCAGTGACGAGAAAGTCACTCCTATGGTTTATATTGATGCGCAACATAAAGCACACTGGGCATACAAAGTGAGTGCTCTTGTTGTCCATCAAGATAAAATACCAGAGCGTCCCACTGCAATTATTGATGCAAAAACCAATCAAGCTTTTGTGCAATGGAACGACATAAAAACTCAAAATAGAGACTCTGTAAATGGGTCTGGTTTTGGTGGAAATAATAAAGTAGGTTTTATTCAGTACGGTACGGATTTACCCTATCTTGATTTAACTCGTGATGCGACCAATGAACTCTGCTTTATGGAAAATGCCGATGTTAAAGTAATTGACATGGGGCATAAATACAGTGCAAGAAGTAGAGCAATGAAGTTTAATTGCCCCACTAATGATGCAAATATTTATCTTACAGGTTACAAAGCAGATGGTTACGATAAAGACAATGGTGCTGCTTCTCCAACGAATGATGCATTGTACTCTGGCCATGTAATACACCACATGTATAAAGATTGGTATAATGCTAATGCCTTAAGCAACGAAGATGGAACGCCGATGCAATTAGTGATGCGTGTTCACTATGGCGAGGGCTATGAGAATGCCTATTGGGATGGCCGACAAATGACTTTCGGTGATGGTGATACCATGATGTATCCTTTGGTATCTCTTGGTGTAGCAGCGCATGAAATCAGCCATGGTTTTACAGAACAGCATTCTAACCTTGAATATTATGGCCAATCAGGTGGTATGAACGAAGCGTTCTCTGATATGGCGGCTCAAGCAGCTGAATATTATTCTGTAAATAAAAGCACCTGGCAAATTGGTGGCGAAATCATGAAAGAAGACAGCGGTTATGACGCATTACGCTACATGGATATGCCAAGCCGTGATGGTGAGTCTATTGACACTGCTGATGAGTATTATGGTGGTTTGGATGTTCACTATTCCAGTGGGGTATACAACCATTTATTCTACATATTAGCAAACCAAGCGAATTGGAATACTCGATTGGCATTTGATGTCATGGTTAAAGCCAACATGGATTACTGGACTCCTTACTCAAACTTTGATGATGGTGGCGAGGGTTTGGTCAGTGCAATCAATGATTTGGTAGCTGGTGATCCAAGCCATGCGAAGTATCCTGAAACTGCTGTATGTGATGTTAAAAAGTCATTAAGTGAAGTTAAGATCATGATCAATATGGATGGATGTACTTCTAATTAACATGAGTGCGATATAAAGGCATTTGCTGCCTTTATATCGCAAAACCAATCTTAATTATGATCACGTTAAAAATCTTTGAGTGAACGGTCGAGTTTGTAATATGGTCGTTCCTGACTATTTACTGATGAATAAAGCTCGCTAGAAGCTTACTTATAACCTCTGGCTGTTCCATATGAATGTGATGTCCTCCCTCCATTTTTTTAAGGGTGAGACCTTTTACTGCCTGCACACGCTGATTCATTATGTCTGCGTCAAAAGAAAAGCCATTACTAGATAAAAGTAAATAAGTTTTCGCGGTAATTTCCCGTAAACAAGAAAGTATTTGCGTTTCTGTCATACGTAAGGGGGAGCGGACCAGTAAGCGTTGATCATGCCGCCAATAAAATTTTCCCTTGTTTTCAAGCAAACTGCGCTCACAAAGAATTTTTGCAATGTCTAAAGAGACATACCCCTTAAATGCACGAGCAAGGGCGGCACTATTGATATGGTCATAGCCTTTCGATTCTTTGCTTTTTTGACTAAGAACATGCGCATACTCTCTTAATTGCTGACATGCGGTTTCTGCGGGATTGGAAAATGGCCCCAATCCCTCAATTAAACTTAGAGATAGAAATCGCTCTGGAGCTACACCTCCGACTAAACTTGCCAGACAAGCCCCCATGGAATGTCCTAACAGGTGTACTTTATCAAGTTTAAGTGCATTGATTATTTCAATAACGATAAAAATACCATCAAAAAAGTGATAGTGGCATCCTTCAGGCAGATGTGATGAATGACCATGTCCAGGTAAATCAACGGCTACAACCTGAAAGTCACTTTCTAAGTACGTCGCAAGAGGAGCAAAACTATTTGCATTATCTAGCCATCCATGCAGAGCTAGGATAGTAGGTTTATCAGGGTTTCCCCAAATTTTACATGCTATAGAAAAACCCGGAATAGAGAGCGTTAGAGTATTCATTTTATTTGCGATTTTTTTAACTTTTATTTAGTAAACATTATATATCTACTACAAACAGGAAGGCTATAATTCATTATAGAGTAGAATTTTTACCTCATCTGTTTCAACAAGTACAATGATTGTGTCCTTAATCTTTGGATAAGTTGCGAGATCCTTGATGGGGGTGTAGTACAATTTTTTTATACATTTGGTTGTTATCCCTAATAGGGGAACTTGAAAAGAGTAAACTATGCAAAAAGAGGCAAATAGCGTTTCATTAATAACTTATAATATGCATAAAGGATTCGGAGTAGGGGCCGTACGTTTCTTGCTGCCTAAAATGCGTGACGCAATTACCAGTTTAAATCCTGATTTTGTTTTTTTACAAGAAGTTCAGGGTGAACACAGGAAACGACAAAAACGAATTGATGCATGGCCTGACTCCCCTCAATTTGAGTATATCGCTGAAAACATATGGCCTCATTACGTTTACGCAAAAAATGCCGTTTATGAGTCAGGACACCATGGGAATGCAATTTTAAGCAAATATGCTTTTGAACGCATTGAAAATATTAATCTGGCAAACATTCGTAGAGCTTCAAGAGGAATATTACACGCGCAACTTAAACTCGATAAAGTAACAGTTCATTTGTTATGTGTGCATCTGGGCCTTTTTAAGGCCGAGCGCATAGTACAATTCAATACTTTAATGCAACGCATTCAGGATGTAGTACCGCAAGATGAGCCTTTATTGATGGCAGGAGACTTCAATGATTGGCGTACGGTTATTTCCAAACCTCTGGCTGAACACTTAAATGTAGAAGAAGCTTTTGTTTCTGTGGAAGGCCAACATGCACGCTCATTCCCGGCTATTAGACCAGCACTTTGCATTGACCGTGTATATTTTCGTGGGATGAAGGTACAAGAAGTGGCTTGTTTGCATGGTAAACCCTGGCGTATGCTTTCTGACCATTTACCTCTTTATGCACGTTTTGAGTTGCTTATTTGAATCACAACTAATTACTTTTCGTTTACGTGAACATATGTGTGCTCGGAAAAGCCTATGCTATTTTAGTGAGCATAGGCACGATTAGTAATAACAATTAAGCTGCAAATTCTCTAATGCAGTACAGGGTATTCATCATTGGGGACTAACTTACTTCTACAAACAAGGTCGCCAAAAGATAATTACTCCATTTTGTGATTATATTCACCAACACAGGCTAAGCTATTCAAGCGAGCACGATTCAATAAAGCCTCTTGTGCTTTAGCAACATTCGCTTTATCTCCAGCCCAGGCAGTTAAACAATTTTCCAGTAATGCTCTTCCGAAAGAAAAGCTTAATAACCAGGGTTGATGATCGATGCTATTAATCGCATTTAAATTTGCTGTAGCCTGTTGTGGTGTTTGACCGCCAGATAGGAAGTTAATGGTGGGCACTGCAGCAGGTACATTATTACGGAATACGCTAATCGTATAGTCAGCAATTTCATCAGGCTCACTGAATGGACTATGTGCTTTACCACAGGTAACCATGCTTGGTTTTAAGATAATGTGTTCTAACTCAACCTGGTGAATAAATAAAGCATGGAATAACTCATGAAGAACGATTTCACAAACTTCTGCGCAATGTTCAATAGTATGATCCCCATCCATCAGTACTTCAGGTTCAACGATAGGAACAATTCCTGCTTCTTGGCAAACTGCAGCATAACGAGCCAGATTTTCTGCACCTGTTTTTACTGCTGTTAAACTAGGAGCAAATTCAGAAATAGAGTACACATTACGCCATTTAGCGAATTTTGCACCTAATTTTTTAAAATGTTGTAAGCGTTCGGCTAATCCATCCAAACCTTGAGTCACTTGTTCGTTTTCAGTATTTGCTAACGGAACTAATCCTTTATCGACTTTAATGCCAGGAACGATACCTTTATCTGCAAATATCTTAGCGATAGGAGTTCCATGTTCATCAGTCTGGTTAAAGGTTTCTTCGAATAAAATGACCCCATTAACGTATTGCTCTAAATCGGGAGTAGTTGCTAAAAGCAATCGATAATCCCTACGGTTTTCTTCTGTATTCTCAATACCAATGGAGGTAAAGCGTTTACCTATAGTTGAATTACTCTCATCTGCGGCTAAAATTCCTTTACCCTCTTGCAGTATTAGCTCCATAGTATTGGACAATTCTTCATAACTCATATTGTATTTGCTCCTGATTTGTTATTTATCTAGATATATATTTTTCTCGAATAATGTGTTGCATCGCAAAGCCTTGTTCTTTTAACGAGTTAAACGCCTCGTCAATCATACTTGGATTTCCACATAAATAAACAACGTCGCGCTGTGGATTCAGGTTGAGCGTAGGAAAAGCATGTTGCACATAACCGCTGCACTCATTTTCATTTAACTCATGTGCTGGTTGTCTACTTAAGTAAGGCTTGAACATGACTTTAGGATATTTCTGAGAAAAAGCATGGAACTCATTGGCATAGAGAATTTCTTCTCGTCTTTGTACTCCTTGCAAAATAACCACTTCTAATTCAGAGTGTTGCTCCATGAGTATGCCAAGTTCTTGAATCATTGAGCGATAGGGCGTAATACCAGTACTTGTAGCAACTAAGATAAGTCGGCCAGGTATTTCATCTTTAAGAATTAATCTGCCATATGGACCACTAATCTGGATCGTATCTCCAGGTTTTAAATTATAAAGGAACTCAGTGCCTGGTCCATTTTCAAAATAACCTGCCGCGAGTTCAATTTGATTATCTTGTTTGGGCGTATTAGCTATACTATAACTACGTTTTAATGTTTTACCTTGATGTTCAAAATGAACAGTAATAAATTGGCCAGGTAGATAATTAAAATGTGGGGATACTTCACAAGTAAAAATGAAGTGTTTTACTTTAGGAGAGATCATAAAAGACTCTTTTAAAGTGACGGGAAATGTATTTATTTGCATGGCGGATATCAACTTACTGTAAAAATCTGAGATTATAACCCTTAATTAGGGTTAATAATAAGCAAAAAATTATGCATTACAAGTTTTAACGGCGTATAATTAAATTATGAATACACCAGATCTTATTGCAATTATAGGCAATCTTAGCCGTTCTTTATACCCTGTGCAGCATTTAATTACTGGTGGGGCGTATATTTTAGGCATTTTATTTTTTATGACCGCTATCGCCAAACTCAGAAAAATTGCAGATCACCGGGCCCAATCTTCATCACAAGAAAAGATGTATACACCAATGATGTATTTAGTAATGGGAGCTGCATTACTGTATTTACCTTCTGCTTTAGACCTTATGGCTAATACTACTTTTGGTACCGGGAATGTATTAACTTATACATCATATAATCCGTCAAATATTTTCAGCTCCATGGGATTAGTAGTTCGAACTGCCGGAGTATTGTGGTTTGTACGTGGGAGTGTATTAGTCGCACATTCCAGCCAACCAGGAACCCAGCATGGGCCTAAAGGTTTGGTATTTATAATTGCGGGCATATTGGCAATGAATTTTGACAACACCATCGCGATGTTAAATTATATGATGAGCACTATGACGACTTGGACTATGACAGTTAAAACAAGCGCAGGATTTTAGATATCCTAATCTTCTTCTCCACATATTCTCAGGTTATTTGCTTTGGCAAAATCAAGGATAGATTGGTACAACAAGGGGCTTGATTCTTTAAGTTTAGGATCCAGCAAAACGCATTGGTATCCTTCACTATTCATACTTGGTCTTAATAATGGAGAGTAACGAATGCGACTGTTTTTAAAGCTTGCCAACGAGCCACTCATTCGTTCTGCCCAATCGCTGGGACGAAAGGTTTTTCCTTGGGAGGTTATTCCTTCTATGATAATTGTCTTGCTTTCAGCTGTTGCCATATGTTTATGCAATATAAATACAGAGTGCCAAGTATATCATCATATGATGGGTGCTGTACGGAAATTTATTCATTTTGTAAAAATAAATTTGTGTTAAATTTGGTTTTCAAAATTAATTTTTATCCCTATTATGTCAACATATTCTATTTGGTATTTTTTTGAAGGTTATTAGGAATGGAAAAAGAAAGTCATTCTGGCATTTATTTGCTGCCCAATTTATTTACAACGGCCAGCTTGTTCGCAGCATTTTATTCTCTTGTTGCCTCAATGAAAGGGCAGTTTGAGGCGTCCATTATCGCGATATTTATTGGTATGATTGCAGATGGGCTCGATGGGCGAATTGCACGCTTAACGAATACACAAACTGAATTTGGCGCCGAATATGATAGTTTATCGGATATGGTTACATTTGGGGTTGCGCCATCATTACTCATGTATAATTTGATTTTGAGCCAATTAGGGAAAGTCGGCTGGCTGGTAGCTTTTGTTTATACTGCTGCTGTTGCTTTACGATTAGCTCGCTTTAATACTCAGCTTGAAATAGCTGATAAACGATATTTTCAGGGCTTACCTTGCCCTCCTGCGGCAGCAGTTATGGCTTCTTTTTCCTGGTTATGCTATCAACACGATTGGCAGAATATATTTGTTGCCATATTGGCTGCGATTTTATCATTAATTGCTTCAGGATTAATGGTTTCTAACTTTCGTTATTATAGTTTTAAGGAAGTAGATTTTAAGGGCAAAGTTCCATTCATTTATGTTTTGGTGATGATTATTTTATTTGTAGCCATTGCAGCTAATCCTTCATTAGTTTTATTTGTTGGCTTTACTATTTACGCTTTATCTGGATTATTGATGACGTTACTTGCTCTGCAAAAAATGAGAAAGAAAAAGTCCAAAGAAATTAGTAATGATAAACTGTAACGAAAATCCAATGACGTTAGGGTTGATTTCAAAAAGAAAATTTTGAAATTCAATCCTAATTATTCACCTTCACCAAAATAATTATTAATTAAAAGAGTTAAGGCTTCGTTCATTTGCACTTCATCAGGACCATCTATTTCCATAATGAGCTCACTACCTTTATTGGCTGCGAGCATCATGACACCCATAATGCTTTTTCCATTAACGGTTTGTGAGTTGCTGGTTACATCAATTTGGCTTTGAAATCGTGCTGCAGTAGAAACAAATTTTGCCGAAGCACGTGCATGTAAGCCCAGCTTATTAATTATTTTAATTTTAGTTTTAATCATAGCGTCACAAATCTACCACGAATCAGGTTATAAGTGTAGCTAAGTGCAGCAAAGTTGATCCTAAGAAGATTTAGGATAAGCTTTGCCGCCTACAAAGCTACTGTATAAGCTTATTTATTAAGCATGATGTTGATTTTTTTCTTTGTGCTTACTCAGTTGACGTTCTAACTTGTCAATCAAAGTATCGATTGCAGTATATAAATCTTCAGATTCTGCGCTTGCATGCAGTTCACCTTTAGTTACATGAACAGTAGCTTCAGCAATTTGACGCAATTTTTCTACATTCAATACCACATTGATGGATGTGATGTGATCAAAGTGACGCTCCAGCTTATCGAATTTTTCTTCGGTAAATGCTCTGAGTGCAGGAGTAACATCAATATGATGTCCAGTGATGTTAATTTGCATAAAATTCTCCTAGTTACATAGAACCATGATAGGATCATGATTCTTAATTAATTACGAATTGTTTTTCTTTCATTAGATGGAGCAATTCCCATTGCTTCACGATATTTTGCTACGGTTCGTCTTGCTACTTTAATACCCTGCTCTTCCAGTAATTGGGTAATTTTACTGTCACTTAATGGTTTTTTTCTATTCTCCGCAGAAATTAATTTTTTTATCACTGCCCGTATGGCAGTTGAGGAGCACTCATCTCCAGCATTTGTATTAACATGACTTGAGAAAAAGTATTTAAGTTCAAATACTCCTCGGGGAGTATGTATAAATTTTTGTGTGGTGACACGCGAAATGGTGGACTCATGCATATCGAGAGCAGAAGCAACATCATTGAGAATTAATGGTTTCATTGCTTCATCACCATATTCTAAGAATCCTTGTTGGTATTCCATAATGCAAGTGGCTACTTTAAGCAGTGTTTCTTGACGGCTCTGAATACTTTTTAAAAACCAACGTGCTTCTTGTAAGTTATTTTTTAGAAATTGATTGTCGGCACTATTATCGGCTCGTTGAATTAGAGATGCATATTGGTTATTAATGCTTAGATGGGGGAGTACGCTTTGATTGAGTTGCACTCTCCACTTGTGGTTAACTTTTTTTACAGTTAAATCGGGAATAATGTATTCGGTAATGTCTTCATGAATTAAGTTACCTGGTTTGGGGTTTAATCCTTGAATTGTTTTCAATACATCATCAACTGTTTTTTCGCTAATCTGATGATTTTTCATGAGCTGTCTATAATTATGCTGGGCTAGTAATTCAATATCTTCAGCAATAATCTTTTTAGTTAATGCCAAGTTTTCTGCACCTAAAGGCAGCTGCTCTAGTTGTACCAGTAGTGTTTCTGCGAGACTCACAGAAGCACAGCCTACGGGATCAAATAATTGTAAGCGATGGCGTACGGCTTCTATTTCATCTAAATCCAGCGGATGAGTGTCACTTGTGAGGCTTGCATGTAATTCAGTAATACTCATCGTTAGGAATCCATCACTATTCACTGCATCGATAATCGTAGTTGCTATCGCCCTGTCTATATCACTCATGGGAGACAGTTCAAGTTGCCATCTTAGATGATCTTGTAAATTAGTTGTGGTGCAATGCAAGTTATCAAAATTATAATCATTATCTTCAAAAGTAGTGCGCTTACCTGAACTTTGATACAGTTCTGACCATTGAAAATCGTACGATTCGTCGTTATGGAGATGTTCTGCCTCATTGGCTTCGAACTCTCCTTTATCTTCGTTGGGCGTTGCTTCAAGCATTGGATTTGATTCAACAATGAGTTGAATTTCTTGTTGTAAGTCAATCGTTGATAATTGCAACAGTCTTATTGCTTGTTGTAACTGTGGGGTTAGTGTTAAATGCTGTCCGATACTTAGTTGCAATGATGGTTTCATGCAAATCCTCTTTGTATTCATTGCTATTTACTATCAGTTTAAACGATTCGTAAGGATAATCCAGTATCTACGCGTTATTTTAGGCGTAAGCCTTGAAAAAAACTGCATTTTAGCTACTGATATTTAGAGAGTAGGGTGAGGTTAAATCGTTACGACATAAATTAATGAATTCTCAATGAATAACTCATTAATTAAATCTGTTGGGTAGAGCAATTAAAATATGAGCTGCTTAGAAATGAGCTTAGGCAAAAAAAAAATATAAAACGACATGAAGTGTGGCCCCAAGTAATGGGGCTGAACACCTTATTTTACTTTTTTCTCTTTGAACAGAACATGCTTACGTACTTTAGGATCGTACATCATCAGTTCCATTTTTTCAGGATGGTTTCTTGGGTTTTTAGTAGTGGTCTTATAGTATCCAGTTCCTGCTGTGGATTCCATTTTCACTTTGATCGTGACGGCTGCCATGGTTTATCCCCTTAGTTATACTTTTTCGCCGTTAGCTCTGAGTTTATCCAGAACTGCTTTTATACCTAATTTGTCTACAATACGCATACCTTTGGTACTGAGTTTTAATGTGACAAATCGTTTTTCTTCTTCAACCCAGAAACTGTGGTTCTGAATATTCGGCAGAAAGCGTCTTTTAGTTTTGTTGTTAGCGTGCGACACTTTATTACCAGTCATGGGTCGCTTGCCAGTTACCTGACATACTCTAGACATTGTGTTACTCCAAAATAGGTTTTAAGTTGCTTGTCTTTGTAAAATTCTGGGCAAATAGCCGGATGTGAAATACAAGAGCGGTTTTATATCAAAAAAATGCATTAGTTGCAAGATTTTTGTAAGAACATATAATTCCGACTTTGACAAAATGATGAGTGTGATTTATGCAACGCCGAATAAAAAGTTATGTTTTACGGGCTGGCCGTGTGAGTAATCGACAGCGCCAGGGGTTGGAGCTTTGGCTTAAAGATTATGAACTTACTGTGGATGATAATCCCTGGAGCTTAGTTGGTGAATTTGCACGTAATGCAGATACAGTAGTTGAAATAGGTTTTGGCATGGGAGCATCTTTGTTGACCATGGCTAAAAATAATCCTACATGTAACTATATCGGTATAGAGGTTCATCTTGCGGGTGTGGGTAGTTTGGCTGCTGATTTACATGAGCAACAGTTATCTAATGTACGTATTGTGGCCCATGATGCCGTTGAAGTATTTCGTAAACAATTGCTAGATAACTCACTTGCTGGAGTACAAATTTTTTTTCCAGATCCCTGGCATAAAAAACGTCATCATAAAAGACGTTTGATCCAGAAAGAATTTATCCAATTATTAATACAAAAATTGAAACCAGGTGGGTTTATTCATTGTGCTACTGATTGGCAAGAATATGCTGAGCATATATTGGATGTTTTATCTACAGAGCCTGCTTTGAAGAACTCACAGGAAGAGGGTGGCTATTCTCCCAGACCTTTATCACGACCACTTACAAAATTTGAGCAACGTGGTGAACGTTTAGGACATGGTGTATGGGATTTAATTTTCACGAAGCGGGATGGATTATCTTAATTTGTAATATAAATCATACGATTAAACAGTTCTTTTAAAAATTAGCGTTGTAGAAATTTTAACTAATCTTTTGATCTTCTATTGTCCAATGTGTAATATAAATCCGGAAGTAACACTACAGGGGACGTAATATGGAATTGATCATGGAAATAAATGCAGCTCTAAAATTAGGACTAGAAGGATTCAAAGAGTTTATTGAACAGAAGCTGCTAATCGATAAGAGTTATCTTGAGCATCCATTCTGGATGAAGGGTGGTGTTCAAATGACTGTCTTGAATTATTTGATTCAACAACACAAGAGAAAAAATGTAGGTTCTGTTGACAGGGAAATCCCTTCTGATTTGACTGAATTTATTGATTTTATACTAAGTAAAGTTCAGGATAAAAACATTGGCCTGCCCTTGCATCAAGCAATTACAACCGGCAAAATTCAACTGGCTCTCCATCTTTTGGATACTCATGCATTTGATGTCAATAAACGCGATGAAGATGGACGTACTTTATTGTCTTTAGCATTACCTACCAAAAAGCGTGAATTATTAATAAAAATTTTAATGTGCCATCCCGATGTAAATGCAACGACTCGCTTTAAAGAAGCCCGTATTCCTTTTCAACCGCTACATCAATCTATAGTATTGGATTTTACTTCTGGAGTGATTAATTTAGTAAGAGCTGGTGCTGATGTGGCTAATCCTGTGGGGGTGAGGAAAGATACTCCGCTGCTCTTAGCGGCACGAAAAGGTAAAATAAAGGCTCTTGAAGCTTTATTGGATGAATCTCCAGTAAAAGACTTGAAGTTGGAAGCGGAAAGTTGTCCTGAGGAAGATGAGAAAACAGGCAGTAATGCAATAGAAGCGCTCTGTAAGCGCTTGGCTCGTGACCGCAATAATAAAGATTTACTTCGAGGTGTTGCTATGTTGCTTTGTAGTGGAGCAGAACCCCCTCGAAGTGAGGCTCTATGTCAATTATTGGCCGACAAACGTAGTGATTTACTCAAAGAAATTGATAATTATATGGATTCCAGGCCCAAATTGGTTGATCCTTTTGTACACCGATGCCATGTGGTTGACAGTGCATTGTACAACATAATTTATGTAGATCATTCTTGGGGAAGCGCGTTGCGCCAGCTTTTTGGTAGACAGAGTGACGCAGCTTTTATCATTGAACGATTAGTCACGCGCAAATACAGCCGTCGTCAAGAAGGAAGTATGGATAGTCCCGAATTACCAACCGCTGCCGCAGTGCCATTAAAAGGGAATGAGCCTCCATTCAAACTCTATGCGGAATTTGTCAAGCGACATAACGAAGCTTATCAGAACCAAAGAATTACTTGGAGTACTATGCATGGGATGATAGCCGAAGGAAAATGTAGTTGGGATACAGTAAAACAATACGCGGGTAGTAATCCTGGAAGTAGAACACAGATCATCTATGATGATATGTTTAAGAAATTACCTAAAATGGAGATGCATGAGTCCATTGAAAATTCAACTGGGAGCCCCACATTCAAGAGTTAAGAAGAGTACAAAACAACATTTTGTCATCGGTAGTGGAGGTGGAAACCGTGGCGTTTTAATGGAGCCCACCTCTTGTAACGAATGCTCATGAATGGACGTAACATGGGTATTGAATTAAAATTGGTATCAATCGGGAAATATTTTATTTTATAGCGATTATGAATATTAGCTTATTACTTTTAACCGTGATTTGTTTTATTGGCATGATTAGTCCAGGGCCAGATTTTATATTGGTTACAAAAAATGCACTTTTATATCCTAAACGTCAGGCTCTAGCCACTGCTTTGGGTATTGTTACTGGATGCTTTTTTCATGCAACTTATTGTATTTTAGGGTTAGCCTTCGTTATTACTCAGAGCATTGTTCTTTATACGACTATAAAATATGCAGGTGCAGGTTATTTAATTTATCTTGGATTAAAAGGTTTAAAATCAAAACAATCTACCCAAATACATCAGGATCGTTCTTCATTAAAAGAGATAACCGCTTCCAGAGCGTATATTGAAGGGGTTTTATGTAATGCCTTAAATCCAAAACTTGCAGTTTTTTTACTTAGCTTATTTACCCAGTTTGTTTCAATTAACGCATCAATTAGTGATAAAGCTGTAGTTGCTGGGGTTTTCATCGTTGAATCTTCCATTTATTGGCCTTTATTAGTTTTATTCCTGCAGGCAAATAATATTCGAAAAGCCTTGGCTAATTTTCAAACTGTTTTGACCCGCATATTTGGTGGCTTGTTGGTTTATGTGGGAATTCGAGTGATGTTGAGTACGGATTAGTTTTTTTCAGAGGAATAAAATGCCAAAAGCAACTGTGGGATTAAAAAAAACAGAGTTGGATACTCCCTGCTTAGTCATTGATAAAAACATCCTAAAATCTAATTTAGAGGTTATGAGACAGCATTCTATTGCAACGAATATAAATATCAGACCGCATTGTAAAACCCATAAATGCTCCAAATTAGCTCACTTACAGGTCGAGTATGGTGCAATAGGTGTCAGCGTTGCGAAAATTTCAGAGGCTGAAGTTCTTATTCAAAATGGGATAGCCAATATACTGATTACCTCACCAATTGTCACAAAGAATAAGATTTCTAAGCTTATTTCCTGCCTGGAAAAAGCCTCTTCTACTTTGGTGGTTGTCGATAATAGAGAAAATATGATTGCTTTGAATGAAGCAGGTATGCTCAATAAAAAAGTGATCAATGTGTTAGTTGATGTGGATCCAGGGATTGGACGTACTGGAGTTAAACCAGAGGACGTCTTAAATTTTGCTCTAGAACTGCAGCAGTTACCTTGGTTAAAGTTGATGGGAGTTCAATGTTATGCAGGTAATTTACAACACATAGCCTCGTTTAGCGAACGAAAAAGCAAATCATTACAGACCATGCAAATGGCGAGTGATCTTGTAAAAAATCTACGGGAAAAGGGGCTTAATTGTCCCATATTAACAGGAAGTGGAACAGGAACTTATGATATTGATGTTGAGGCGACTGCAGTAACAGAGATTCAACCGGGTTCGTATACCGTTATGGATGTGCAATATACAGTGATTGGCTCGAAAAGTAATGAGCGGCGATTTAACACTTTTAAGCCGGCAATGACTCTTTTGACCACGGTTATCAGTAACAATAGAACAGAACATGTTACCGTTGATGCAGGTACAAAATCCATTTATGTGGATCATCATAAACCGCAAATTATCAGCCATCAGGGATTGGAATATGATTGGGGTGGATTTGGTGATGAGCACGGTAAAGTGACTGCAGTACCTGGAGCTCAACTACCTGCTTATGGTGAAGTTTTAGAACTGGTTGTTCCTCATTGCGACCCAACCATTAATTTATTTGATCAATTTTTTATTACTGAGAATGATATTGTAGTTGATGTCTGGGATATTGATCTTCGAGGAAAATGTCAGTAGAAACTCATAAATTGCTATTTTATAACCGATCTAAGCCAGGTAAGTATCCTATTCTCTTAGTATGAACTGCCTAAGAAATGCCAACTTTATGGGGAATACTAAAAATTTGGATTGAGCTAATTACAGCATGAGAACTTGCTTAAACTTCATATACCCCATAGAATTCTAATTTTCTTAAAATTCTCCGGGAGAGTAGTACATGGGGTGGAATGAGCCGGACAAAGGCAAAGATCCCTGGAAGGGTAAAAATCAACCTCCAGATTTGGATGAAGCGTTTAAACGCGTTCATGACAAATTGAAGAAAATGTTATTTGGAGGTTCCAATAAAGTGGGTAATGAGCCTTCCAAAAAATCGAATGGTGGTTTAATAACTACTATAGTTATTTTGCTTGCTTTTATTTTGTGGGTATTGTCTGGTGTCTTTATTGTCGATCCTGCGGAGCAAGCAGTGATTCTTCGCTTTGGTAAATATGTGGAAACGGTAGGTCCAGGGCCACATTGGATACCACGAATTATTTCTTCCAAAATTATCATGAATGTTGACCGAGTGTTGGATTATTCTTACTCCGCACAAATGCTTACTAGTGATGAAAATCTGGTGTCGGTGTCTTTGGCTGTACAATATCGCATTGGTGATCTGAACGAATATTTATTTAATGTTGCTAATCCTGAGGAAAGTTTACAACAAGCGACTTCCAGTGCGCTGAGACAAGTTGTAGGGACGACTACATTGGATCAAATGATTACTGAAGGGCGAGAGGTTTGGGGCAACCAAGTTCAAGAGACTTTGATAAAAACACTGGATTTATATAAAACCGGTATTTTTATCGTTAATGTCGCGCCACAGCCAGCTCGTGCACCTGAAAGTGTACAAGATGCCTTCGACGATGCAATTAAAGCACAAGAAGATGAAAAACGCTTTAAAGAACAAGCTCTTGCTTATGCGGCGAAAGTAGTTCCGATTGCAGAAGGAAAAGCGAGTCGTATCCAACAAGAAGCTGAAGCCTATTCCAAGCAACTTGTATTGAATGCTCAAGGGGAAGTTTCTGCGTTTTTGGCTTTATTGCCTCAATTTACTGCAGCGCCAAAGATTATGGCGGAACGTATGTATTTGGAAACGATGCAAAAAGTGATAAGCAGTAGTAGTACAATCATTGTTGATAGTAAATCAGGGAATTTGCTGTATCTCCCTTTAGATAAGCTATTTGAAAAGACCTCGGGTTTTCCAACAGAGACCGCAAAAAATAGCAAAGCGGAAAGTGATGAATCCAACGAGACAGAAAACTTGGTCGATGGTCGTGAGTTCACCAGACCTGTTTATCGACAAGGGAGAAATTAACAATGAAAACTACCGGTAGAACTCTTGGTATTTTGATCTTTTTACTACTTCTATTTTTATTGACTAGTGTCTTTACTATAACCCAAGGTCAGCAAGGAATTCTTTTGCGTTTAGGCCGTTTAGTTAATGATGAGTTGACTGATAAGGTTAAAGTATTGAATCCTGGATTGCATTTTAAAATACCATTTATCGAAAACGTACGCATTTTTGATACGCGTATTCAAACTATGGATATCAAGTCGACTCGTATTGTGACCAAAGAAAAAAAGGACGTCATGGTCGACTATTATGTTAAATGGCATATTACTGATTTGGCTCAATATTTTAAATCTACAGGCGGTAATGAATTTAAAGCAGAAACATTACTAGAGCAACAATTAAACACCTTATTACGTGCCCAGTTTGGTAAACGTACTATTCCAGAAGTAGTATCGGGTGGGCGTGATGATGTTATGGAATTACTGCGTAAAGCTGCTCAAAAACAAGCTGGTGGATTAGGTATTAACGTGGTTGATGTGCGTATTAAAGGAATCGAATTACCGGCCAATACCAGTAATGCGATTTATCAACGTATGCGGGCGGATATGCAAAAAATTGCGAACAAACATCGAGCTGATGGCCAAGCGGCTGCTGAAGAGATAAAAGCTAAGGCAGATGCTGATGTTATGGTTTTGTTGGCAAAAACGCGTAGTAATGCACAAAAAGTACGAGCTGTTGGGCAAGCACAGGCGGCGTCTATTTACACTGATGCCTACGGTAAAAATAAAGATTTTTTTGCTTTATATCGTAGTTTGCTTGCATATGAAGGGAGTTTTAAAAGTAGAAAAGACATTTTAGTGTTGGATCAAAGTAGCGCATTTTTCGATTATTTTAAGCAATCCACACCAAAAAATGATGGTGTACCTGCTAAAAAGTAACTATAATGTCGAGTTTTGGTAACTATTCACCTCTATACCAAATCTTGGAGAAATGCCTATATTTGTAGGCAGCTTGAACAAAAAACATTCTGAAAAAGGGCCATGGTTATAAGAGCGCTTTTTCAGGATGTTTTTCATTTAAGATGTGTCAATATGGAATCGGGTAGAATGTGTAGTTATAAATTGTGTTGAAATTGGGTTCTGAAGTTCTCAGTTTTAGCTGCGAATAGCATTTGCAAATTTAAGAGTGGATCATGGGTAAAAATGTTGTTGTTTTAGGAACACAGTGGGGCGATGAAGGCAAAGGTAAAATTGTCGATTTATTAACGCAAGATGCACGAGCTGTTGTGCGTTATCAGGGCGGCCATAATGCAGGCCACACCTTAAAAATTAATGGCGTGAAAACAGTTCTACGTCTTATTCCCTCAGGTATGCTGAGACCTCATGTGACTTGTTATATTGCAAATGGGGTAGTTCTCTCACCTGATGCTCTATTGGGGGAAATTAAAGAGCTGGAACAAAGTGGACTTGATGTACGCTCCCGTTTACGTATTAGCTTGGCTTGCCCACTGATTCTTCCTTGTCATGTTGCTATGGATAAAGCGCGCGAACAGCACATGGGGAACTCTGCCATAGGCACTACTGGACGTGGCATAGGTCCTGCATATGAAGATAAGGTTGCTCGTCGTGCATTAAAAGTCAGTGATTTATTTCATCCTGAGCGCTTTGCAACAAAATTAGCAGATCTTTTAGACTACTATAATTTTATTTTGACACAATATTTCAAGCAGCCTGCCCTAGATTTACAACCTTTATTGGATTCAGCACTACAATGGGCTGAAGAATTACGTCCTATGGTTTGTGATGTTTCTGCTTGTTTGCATGAGCATAGAGAGCGTGGGGATAATATTTTATTTGAAGGCGCTCAAGGGGTTTATCTAGATATTGATCATGGAACATATCCTTTTGTGACTTCATCAAATACTTGCGTTGGTTCAGTAGTTAATGGTGCCGGATTTGGTCCGAAGTACCTCGACTATGTTTTAGGAATTACCAAAGCTTATACTACCCGTGTTGGTGGTGGTCCTTTCCCAACAGAACTTTTTGACGAAGTAGGGAAACAAATTGCTGAACGTGGCCAAGAGTTTGGTGCTGTTACTGGCAGACCTAGACGTTGCGGTTGGTTTGATGCAGTTTTGTTAAAACATTCAATTGAGTTAAATAGTATTACGGGATTATGCATCACAAAGTTGGATGTTTTGGATAAATTAGATGTATTACGTATTGCTGTTGCTTATAAAGATGAAAAGGGTAATTTAATTTCTCGTCCGCCTCAAGCAGCGGCTGATTTCCAAGGTTTAGAGCCCGTTTATGAAGAAATGCCTGGCTGGCAAGAGCCTACAGCTGATGTCACGAATATGAGCGATTTGCCTGCTAATGCCATAGCTTATTTAAAACGAATAGAAAATCTACTGAATGTGCCTATTGATTTATTATCAACAGGCCCTGAGCGTGATTCGACAATTATCTTACGCGATCCTTTTAGAGTGTAATTCGTACCGGTTTCAATAAATAGTCTGCATATTTGGAAGGATAACAAGGTAGCAGGTCGGGCTTTGGCCCGACAATGTAATTGCTCTGAAGTGACCCGAGCGCAGTGTGTTAACCAACCCAATCTTTTATTTGCATAAACCTACTAATCACAAGGAATTGTCGAGCCAAGGCCCGACCTAAACATGCTGTGTTGTAGCTTGGGTGAACGGAACTATTAAAATTTATTTTCAAATGCATGCAGTTGTTGTTCTAATTCCCTCTGTAGTTGGGCTTTCTCGCTGGTTTTGATGAATTGCTGGCAACTATCGCTTTCTAAATCTTGGCAGTCATGAGTCAATTCGGCATTTTTTGCATCAGACCAAATACTTTTTCCAGGTAAAAACGAATAGGTTAGTGCATTCCTATTGATTTGTTTTAATGTTTGGTAATCTAAGCCATGGTTTAATACAGCTTCTACATATTGCTGGGTTAAATTGGTGCGTAAAATACCCTCATCATCGGTAGACAATACAACTGGGACATCGTGCTTAAGATAAAAATTCAAAGGATGCTTTGTACCAGAGACTTGTAATATTTTTAAATTACTGATGAGGTTAATTTCTACCGCTTTATGATGCTTTGCCATGTGGTCTAAGGTTTTTTTTGCATTATGCTCTTGGGCAATATCCACTCCATGTCCAATTCTTTGGGCTTGGCCAGTAAAGAGTGCGTCATGAATGTGATATTCCAAATCCTCTGGAGTAACAATTTCTTGGGTTAGTTCCCCAGCATGTAAGGCAATATTAACTTGTGGGTACACCTTATGTAAGTATTGGTATATTTGCATTTGTTTACGATAGTCACGTAAAGAAATAATGCCATCTTCTGGTTGTACTAAATTAACACCAACAAGAGCACCCTTATTTTTTATAGATTGGGCTGCTGCCTCAAACGCATTCAGTGTTTGTGCAAACAGGTTGTCTGAAGATTGTTCTCGAAGTGAATAGTATAGAAATTTAATTTTTACTTGGCAGACTTTCTTTTCTGGATTGCTTTCACAACCGAGTTCTTGGTGTGCTTGTTGTAAAATACGATTTGATTCTATTGCCGTAAAATTGACATTATTTTGAAAGTCTGGGTTTGCTAAGAGAAGCTTTCTTTTTTGGCTAAATGAAGTCGTGTCCTTGAGCATATCGCCAAAACTGAGTGAATGCGCATTATCAGGTAAAATCATTACTTCCATATAGTGTTCATTTTGTAGTGCTGCAGTTTGCATTACTGATGCAAGTAATTCAGGCTGATGATCAGCGACTATGGCATTGAATTTGTAGAATGAATTGAAAAAATGATCGTGGCCGGATTCTTTTCCTGGAACAAAATCTTTCATAGACCAACTTTTTATCGCGTTTGCATAGAGGTCGGGATGATTAAACAGATCTTTTGTTTCCACGCCTTTGCAAACAGAAGGATTTTTACTGGCCGTCCAAGTGGTTGTATTCAAGCAATAATTATCTTTAGATGTTAGTTCCAGCATGATTTCAGGGTATGCACCTCCCGATAAGTGGTAATGCAACTCCCCACCTTTAGGCATGCTCTTAAAAAACGTATATAAGGAATTCGGATCATTTTTTATTTGATTAAAATGTGATTGAACATTAGCTTGTGCAAAAGAGAAAAAAAAGAGGCTGCTCAGAACGAAAATTGATTTAATATAGTTCATTATTTTCTAAAAAATATCACTTTGCGAATGATTATCGCATAATTATTATTAAATCCCAACCATTGTATTTAGATTCCATTCATAGCAAAATGATTTTACTATTCTTAGGTAGCTATCAAAATAATTCCTGCTTCAAAACTACTCGTGCGCATCTGGAGTAGCGCAGTGGGAGGAGCAAAGAACTCAGCAATCCTTTGAATGGAAGAGCAAGAGAGTCTAATCAATTAGGATGATGAATATGAACCATTTTTTATCAAAATTTTATGCCGCTATTTTGGGTACTTTTTTCTTATCACTAATGACAGGTTTTTGCGACGCTGCATCTAACATCAGTGACTCTACAAATAAAACCAAGATGACAATCAATGTTGGTATTTATGCCCCTTTTTCTAGTGAATCTGCTTTTATTGGTAGAAATATGTTAGGAGCAATGGAAATTGCACGTGATCAACTTAAATCCTCAGATATTAATTATGAATTTTATACTCTAGATAAAATGCCAAATACTGCGAATACAGCAAAAACCTTGCAAAAATTTATTGATGCACACCACATTAATGTACTGATAACTGAGGGTGCTGATAGTGGGTCTTTAGTTGCACCTTTAGCAAAAAGAAATAATCTTATTCATTTTTGTCTGACCGATGATTCGATAATTGCTGATGGGAAAAATAATTTCTTAGCACAAAGCCCCAACCACAAACAAGCTGCTGTTTTGACTCACTCATTAAAACCAGAGTTTATTGCTCAATTTAAACAGGAATATTTCAGTCATCCAGTGAGCGAAGCAGGTTATGCTTTTGATATATTTCATATGATTCATAATAGCGCGGTGCTTGCTATGAAGACTCATTCTGATTTTTCTAGCCAGGTAGTTGCATCACATCTTTTGGCGCTTGATCCAGGAACAGGAGTAATGGGTAGATTTAACTTGGGTAAAAATGGGGTTTCTTATAAGAAACAGACCCTTACCGCCTGATTTTATGATATTCAAACGTGTTCCATTCCCGGTTGCAAGCAACCGGGATTAAGATGATTGAATAATGAATCAAGCTAAGGTGAGTGCTACAAGCTAAAAAAAGGAGCCTAAGTAGGCTCCTTTTTGTGTACAAGTATAATTATCTGTTAGCTAATGACATGCCTTCCAAGACAGTTAAAGCGGCGTAAAGTTGGTAGTCGTTATGCATTAAATCCTCTACTTGAGCTTTAGCGCTTTTGACTTTGGCATTTCCCTCATTATTTTTATTGAGTAAGTGCCCACTAAGGTTTGCTTCACTAAATCCAGTAAGATCAGGGGACTTAGGAGCATTTTTAGGAATTTCTAACTCATTGACTACGATATCAGGTACAATCCCTTTGGCTTGAATTGAAGTTCCAGAAGGAGTGTAATAAAGAGCCGTAGTTAACTTAATCCCTGTTTTTTCATCCAAAGGTAATACAGTTTGCACTGAGCCTTTACCAAAACTTGTTGTACCTAGAATAACAGCTCGTTTATTGTCTTTAAGTGCTCCAGCTACAATTTCAGCAGCAGATGCAGAACCATTATTGATTAATACAACTATTGGTGCATTATGTAAAACGTCTTCGCCTTTGGATAAGGCGGTAAAGTCTGAACCAGGTAAACGTCCTTTAGTTGAAACGATTGTTTCTGGTTTACCTGACTTATCTTTACCAAGGAATGCATCAGAAACCTGAATGGCTGAATCAAGCAAGCCTCCTGGGTTGTTACGTAAATCCAGGACCAGGCCTTTTAAATTTCCACCAGATTGTTGTTTTAGGCGATCAATGGCTTGTAACATATCCTTTCCAGTTAACGCTTGGAATTGAGTTAAACGGATATAACCATAGCCTGGAGAGAGCATTTTGCTTTGTACGCTCTTAATTTGAATCACTTCTCGTACTAGATCGAAAGTAAGCGCTTTGTTCACTCCTTTGCGTAATACCGTCAACTGAAGAGTACTTCCAGCTTTGCCGCGCATCAGGTTGACTGCATCTTTGAGCGAGAGTCCTTGTACAGACTCTTTTCCTAATTTGATAATATAGTCGCCAGATTTAATGCCGGCTTTAAATGCTGGTGTGTCAACCAGGGGAGTAACCACTTTGACAACTCCTTCCTCCATGGTCACTTCTAATCCTAAGCCGCCAAACTCACCACTAGTTGATGTTTGCAGCTCTTTAAACTCTTCTTCATCCAAGTAGCTTGAGTGAGGGTCAAGACCATTGAGCATGCCGCGAATTGCATTATCGAAAAGTTCTTTATCATCAACAGGCTTGACATAGTATTTTTTAATTTCACCTATTGCATTGGAAAATCGTTGAACATCTTCTAAAGGAACTGCTTTAGAAGTGGTACTGGAGCTTGTAGACGTATTCGCCTCATCATCTGCAAAGCCTGTCAGAGGTAACATAAGAGTAAAAGCGTATACTATCGCAAGCGTGGATGGATATAGTTTTCTTATCAACATAGCGATCTCCTCAGATGCAAGGCTACTACATAAGCCATCTTCTTTTATTATAATTATTGAAATGCAATTAAGGTGCCAGGGTTCACTTATGACAACCAATTAAGTGGTGGAATCGCCTTTCCCCTTAGTCTTATTTCAAAGTATAGACCGTTTTGTTTAATTCCGCCGCTATGACCTACATTTGCAATTTGTTCATTTTGACGTACATATTGACCTTTACTTTTGAATAAGGATTGATTATGAGCGTATAAGGTCATAAAACCCTGTCCATGATCAATAATAATAAGTAGCCCATAGCCTTTAAGCCAGTCACTAAATACTACTTTTCCTGGGTAAACGGCAGTAACCACGGCTCCTTCTTCGGCAAAAAATGTCACTCCTTGGTTCATTTTTCGTAGCGATCGGCTCTGGCTCTGGACTGGAAGCGGCAATTTTTTGCGCATCTGACTAAATGGACTGCTCGCCTGATGCAGGGATTTATCTTCTCGAGCAATACTTTGTTGTGCCAATGACTTAAGTAATCGTGCCAAATTCTCCTTATTTTTGCGTACATCACGCAAGGTGTTTTGTTTATCTTGAATTTCATGATTCAAGGATTGAATCAGGGCAGTATGATAACTTTTATTTTTTTGGAGTTGATCTTGATGCTGAGTAAGCTCGGTTTTGAGCTGTTTGTTTGCATTAAGCTCTGTACGCAGTTTTTCTTTGCTCTCACTTAGGCTCGCGCGCGTATTATCTATTTTCTCAATCAGTTGTTGCCGAGATTTAACGACATATTGATAATAGGTTAAAATTCGACTTACTTTATTCGGAGCATCTTGGTTAAGTAGCAATTTAAGGGGTTGATATTCGCCCATTTGATAACGAGCGCGAACATGATTGGCTAATAATTGTTGTTGGGTACTCAGTTGTTGATTTAACTGATTTACGCGTTTTTGTAAGTCAGTAATTTTATTTTCTTTGTTTTTGATATCCTCTTGAATGGAGTGCAGTTTGTGAACTCCTTCACCGATTTGTTTTTCAGTCTCCGATAATTCTTTATTTAAAACACCGCGTTTGTCATGAGCAGAGTTTAAGGTCTGTTGGAGACTGTTAATTTGTGCATCTAATTGCTTTAACTTATTTTGTGTCTGGAGTACGGTAGACGATTCTGCATGCACTCCAAAGCAAAACAATATCCCCAAGGCCAATCTGTTAAAAAAGATTACCCGCAACTTCCTGATCGTAAATTTTAATTTGCGCATGACAGCGATCAAACTATAAACAATTACATAATTCCGTTTATTCATGAGTATTTTTTTCTAACAATTGATGTCCTGTCATTTCAACTGGAGGAGTAATTCCAAGCAAGGCCAACATAGTTGGTGCAATATCAATTAAGTTTCCTTCATTACAAGTGAAATGCCAATGACCGCCAACATATACTAATGGTACAGGTTCACTTGTATGGGCAGTATGTGCTTGATGCGTTGTTTCGTCAAACATTTCTTCCGCATTACCATGATCCGCTGTAATGAGTAGTTTACCTTCTTGTTTGGCTAAGGCTGCCCATACTTTACTCATGCATTGATCAAGGCACTCTATAGCGCGAATTGTAGCCTGAAAATCTCCACTGTGTCCTACCATATCGGCATTGGCATAATTGCAAATAATGACATCATAGGCTTTGCTGTTAATTGCTTCGACTAAGCATTCCGTTAATTCGGGGGCGCTCATTTCTGGTTGCAAATCATAGGTCGCGACTTTAGGAGAAGGAATGAGAATTCGCTCTTCATTCGGAAAAACATTTTCATTCCCGCCATTGAAAAAGAAAGTGACATGGGCATATTTTTCTGTTTCTGCAATGCGTAATTGATTTAAGCCATGGTTTGCAAGAACTTCACCTAAAGTGTTATTTAAAGAAATCGGTGGAAACGCTTGGGTAGTTGGTAAATTTTTATCATATTGGGTCATGCTGATAAAATAAGATAATTGCGGTTGTACTGTGCGGTTAAATTGTTTAAATGTCGGATCAATAAAAGCACTAGTTAATTGTCGTGCTCTGTCTGCGCGAAAATTAAAGAATAAAACAGCATCTCCGTCTTCTATCGTTTTCTTTTCACCTATGAGTGTGGGAGGTATGAATTCATCAGACAGATTTTGTTGATAGTAAGACTTTATTGCGGTTTCTGCATCTTGAAAAAGATGTTGGGAGTATCCTTGAGTTAATAAGGTATAGACAGGTTCGATTCTTTCCCAACGATTATCGCGGTCCATTGCATAATAGCGCCCGCTAATTGAGCAAATGCGGGCCACAGGGTGTATTTTTAATTCTGTATTGAGACGTTCTAAACTGTGTAAGACGCTTTGTGGTGGCGTGTCTCGCCCATCCAAAAATAGGTGCAAATACACAGAAGTGAATTGTTGTTGTGCACATAAATCAAGTAAGGCAAATAGGTGTTGTTCGTGGCTATGCACACCTCCGGGAGAAAACAGACCCATAATGTGCAATGATTTCCCGGTTTTTTCTAATGTAGCTAGTACTTCATGGAAAACGGGGGTATTAGCAAACGTCCCATTTTTTATGCTTTCGTTGATGCGAGTAAAATCTTGTTGTATGACTCTACCTGCCCCTATATGCATGTGTCCAACTTCTGAATTACCCATTTGTTCATCAGGTAAACCAACGGCAAATCCGGAGGCGTGTAAAAGAATATGGGGACAGTTTGCCCACCATTCATCCCATTGTGGTGTGTTGGCCTGGGCAATCGCATTATATTTATTATTTTTGTTATATCCCCAGCCATCTAAGATCATGAGCAACAAGGGTGCTTTTTTTGGCATGCAATTCTCCATGGAACACAATCTAAATTTAGTGCGGAAAATTATACCTTACTTAATAAGTATTTCGAAATGTATTCTCAGGACTTCTTTTATGCTGTTCTGCCTCTCAGTAGTGACATTTTTGTATTAAAGAGGTTAGACTATGCACCATTTATTTGATTGGGAAGAGTAAGTTTTGGAACAAAAAATTCCTCAGCATGTTGCCATTATTATGGATGGAAATGGCCGTTGGGCTGAAAGTAGAGGATTAGCACGTATTGAAGGTCATAAAGCAGGTGTTGAATCAGTAAAAAAAATGATTCGATGCTGCATGACCAAAAGAATTCCTTGTCTTAGTTTATTTGCGTTCAGCTCGGAAAACTGGTCTCGGCCTTCTGAGGAAGTTAATTTTTTAATGGAATTATTCCTAGAGTCCTTACGAAAGGAGCTCGCTGAGTTAAATCAGCATGGAATACGTATGCGATTTACGGGAGACCGTAGTTTGCTCTCACCACTGTTGCAACAACAAATGCGAGAAGCAGAGCTTTTGACGGCAAATAATGAACAATTAATTTTGAATGTGGTTGTTAATTATGGTGGTAAGTGGGACTTGGTAAACGCTGCAAAAAAAATAACCAAAGCCGTCCTAAACGGTGAGTTGGCAATAGATGATATCAATGAAACCAATTTTGCCCATTATCTGGATACAGATGGGTTGCCCGAACCTGATTTATTTATTCGTACTAGTGGTGAATTGCGAATTAGTAATTTTTTCCTTTGGCAGCTTGCATATACAGAGCTTTATTTTAGTGAAGTACATTGGCCCGATTTTGGTGAGCAGGAGCTTGAATTGGCATTAGCTTCCTTTAATAAAAGGAAAAGAAGATTTGGGCAAATTTCTTAATTAACTCTAGTGTCTGTTTACATTTCGCTAAGATGAGCAAAACGTCTGAATTTTCAGAAAATCAAGACAGTTGGCCAAGAGCGAAGACATGTAAATAGGCCCCAAACATAAGGGAACATTATGTTCTTGCAACGCTTGATTACAACACTGATTTTAGTGCCCTTGGTTTTATGGCTTATTTTTTATGGTAATCAGTGGCTTTTGGCAGGAATTGTTTTACTTGTTTTTCTTGCTTCATGTAGAGAATGTGTGCAATTAATTCCATTGAAGAATTGGGGGCTACAAGCCGGATTTCTTGTAGTGATGATCTTGGGTTTGTGGGCTTGTGGTTATGTTTTTTCTTATTGGTTGGTTCTTGGACTAATTATTTGGGGTCTAAATATACTGGCTATCCTCAGTTTTCCTGGTTCACAAAAATATTGGGGCTATCCGGTCATCGTAGGAGTTGTTTGTTTTCTGTTGCTACCGCTATTCGTTCAAAGCTTGATTCACTTATATAACTTGCCTAATGGTAAAGCATTGCTCGTTTATTTGCTGTTTTTAATCTGGGTTTCAGACACAGGCGCTTATCTTAGCGGTAAACTGATGGGGAAGCATAAATTAATTCCTCAGGTCAGCCCAGGAAAATCTTGGGAGGGTGTTATTGGTGGCCTTATTCTGTCTATGCTGATTGCGTGGGTTGGCTATAGCTATTTTAAACCGGACGCTATGGCGCATTGGTTCATTTTAGCCTTATGTACTATAATTATTGCGATCTTTGGTGATTTATTCATCAGTATATTGAAACGTCGTTGTCATTTAAAAGATACAGGCGCTCTTATTCCTGGTCATGGTGGTATTTTAGACCGTTTAGATAGTTTAATTGCGGCGTTACCTGTATTTTATTTCGGACTAACTTGGTAATTCTCGAATTAAAGGGGTCCATAGAGTACGCTTGTGAAAATCAATCAAAAATGTTTTGCAAGCGTGCATCGCAAGAAAGGCTCTTTTTACCTGGGTTTCGGCGAATTTGGGATGGTATTCTCGAGGATATACTTTAATTTAGGATAGTACTATGCTTTCAACATTGCTGTATTTTCTTTTGGCGTTGGTCTTGTTAGTTACGGTACATGAGTATGGTCATTTTCAAGTAGCGCGTTGGTGTGGTGTTAAAGTACTGCGTTTTTCTTTTGGTTTTGGTCCTATTTTAGCGCATTGGCGTGATAAAAAAGGAACAGAATACGCCTGGTCTTTATTTCCTCTGGGTGGCTATGTCAAAATGCTTGACGAGTCTGAAGGTGATGTAGACGAAAAGGAACGTCATTTAGCTTTTAATAATCAATCGCTTTGGAAAAGGACTGCAATTGTACTTGCAGGTCCTTTTTTCAATTTCATTTTTGCTTTTGTTGCTTTATGGTTAGTCTTGGTTATTGGGATACAATCGTTAGCGCCAATGATCGAATCAGTGAAACCCAATAGTATCGCAGCACAAGCTGGATTAAATGCACAAGAAGAAATTATTGCATTGGATCATACTAAGATAAATAGTTGGCGTGATTTTCAGTACGCACTCATGCCTCTGGTTGGCTCTAATGAAACAATTCAGCTAACAATAAAATCTTTGGTTAATGGACAAGAACGACAGATATTTTTACCGTTGACTCATTGGCAAATAGACAGCAAAAAGCCTGATCCGCTAGGTAGCCTTGGAATTCAGCCATTTATTCCTTCAATTCCTCCTATTGTTGGTGAGATAGTTCCTGATTCTCCAGCAGCGAAAGCAGGACTAGAAAATGGCGATAAAATATTAAGTGTAGATGGAACACCTTTTAATGATTGGTTGTTTTTAGTGGACTACGTAAAAGCTCGTCCTGATAAACAATTAACTTTATCGATTAAAAGAGCAGGAAGTATACAAAATGTTGTAGTACAAACTGGCAGCCAGGACAATAAAGGCAAGATTGAAGGGTTTATTGGAGTTCGCTCACAAAAGGTCAAATGGCCGGCACATTGGTTACGTTTAGAGAGACAGGATCCTTTAACTGCGGTACCTACAGCATTAAAGCAAACGGTACAACTGACCGCCACTACATTTACTTTAATGGGTAGGTTAGTTACTGGTAAATTAGGATTAAATAGTATTAGTGGTCCAGTGGGTATTGCCCAGGGCGCCGGGGATTCGGGACGTAGTGGGTTAACTTCTTATTTATTTTTCCTTGCCTTAGTAAGTATTAGCTTAGGGGCATTAAATTTACTACCTATTCCAATGCTGGATGGCGGGCACTTGTTGTATTACCTTTTGGAAGCAATTCGACGTAAACCTTTATCTGATAGTTTAAAATCAGCAGGAGCCTATTTAGGTCTATTGCTATTAGCCGCGCTGATGTTTATCGCGTTAACAAATGATCTGTCAAGACTAACAGGATAGTAGGAAAATTAATCAGACTTTAATCGCAAAGTATTGGCAAAGTCAGGGAACAAAAACTTGACAGTAGTTTCTACTTCCTATAAAAAGTGGTTCAATTTTCAGTGTACCGAATTTGAGTAGTAGTACACGTAGTACTGGGCGTAAAATAATAATGAAAAAAATCAGTAGTAAGTTTATATTAGGTGTTTGTTGTTCCTCGCTCATCGCTTGGTCTTCACAAACAATAGCAGCAGATACTTTTGTCGTTCGCAATATTAAAGTTACAGGCTTGCAACGTGTTTCAACCGGAACAGTACTCAATTATATACCTGTCCAGGTTGGTGAAGAGGTCGGCCCTGAATCAACTGCTGAAATTATTCGCACCCTTTATGATACCGGTTTTTTTCAGTCCGTTTCATTAGAACGCCAAGGTAATACTTTAATTGTTAATGTGGTTGAAAGAGCAACTATAGGTTCAATTAGTGTGGTAGGAAATAAAGAAATTCCTAGCGACAAAATGAAAGAATTTCTTAAAGAAATGGGCTTAGTTAAAGGTCGCGTATTTCAAACATCTACTTTGGAACGTTTAGAAAAAGAACTAAAACAAGCATATAACGCCAGAGGAAAATATAACGCACGTATCGATACTCGAGTTAGTCCACTCACTGATAATAGAGTTGGTATTACTATTAATATTTCTGAGGGTCGTGTTTCTCGAATTAAACAAATCAAAATAATCGGCAATCATGATTTTACCACCAATGAATTATTGCCAGAGTTTACACTATCAAAATCAGGTATCTTTACCTATTTTACTAAAAAAGATCAGTACTCAAAGTCAGGTATGGATGCGTCTTTAGAAGCATTGCGTTCTTTTTACCTGGATAGAGGGTATTTGAAGTTTAAAATCGTCTCATCGCAGGTATTACTGTCGCCAGATAGAAAAGATGTTTATATTAATGTTCATATTGAAGAAGGGCCTCAATATCATTTCTCAGGCTACAAAGTAGTGGGGAAACCGATGTTACCGCCTGAGAAAATTAATTCATTAATACAAGTCAAAAAAGGTGCTGTTTTTTCGCGTAAGAAAGTAACTGATTCAATTTCAGCCATTGGTTTGGCTTTAGGTGATATAGGCTATGGGTTCCCTGCAATTAATGCAGAACCCCAAATCGATGAAAATAATAAGACCGTATTCATTGCATTTATAGTACAGCCTGGTCGACATGTTTATGTCCGTCGTATTAAGTTTCATGGTAATACAAAAACCAGTGATTACGTATTGCGAAGTGTAATTCGTCAAGATGAGGGTGGATTATTATCGCTGCACAATATTAAAGAATCTGAAAGACAATTGCGCTTACTAGGCTATTTAAAAAATGTTGATGTCAAGACGAATCCAGTACCAGAAGCAAATAACCAAGTGGATTTGGATGTGAACGTTGAAGAAGCTCCTTCGGCTGAAGCAAGTGCTTCCATTGGTTACGGTACTAACGGATATCAATTAAATGCCTCCGTAAATCAGCATAATTTTATGGGTACTGGACGCTCCATGGGTGCTGCATTTACTGCGAGCAAATGGGGGCAAGACTATACCGTAAATTATTACAATCCATTTTATACCGATACAGGTATAGGACGTGGCTTAAACCTTTATTATGCTCGCGTTGATCCCAGAAACCTTAATGTCAGTACTTACAACTCCAACCGTTTTGGTGGTGATGTGAACTACAGTATTCCTCTTGGGGAAGCAAGTAGATGGCAATTGGGTTATGGATATCAGGATGTAGAAATCAAGAGTGTAGGTTATGTAATCCCCATCCAGAATTTTGTGAAGATGTATGGAACCCATTTCCAGGAAATTCGCTTATCTACAGGATGGAATAGAAACAGTTATGATCAATTTCCTTATCCCACACGAGGAGTTAACCAGCAGCTTTCTGCGGTAGTTGCCTTGCCTGCGACTTCAGGTTCTTTGTCTTACTATAAAGGATCTTATCAAGCCCGAATGTATCAGCCTATAGCACGAGGCTGGATTTTCTCCTTACAAGGTTTTGCTGGCTACGGAAACTCCTTTAATAATAAAGGATTGCCATTTTTTGAAAACTATTATGCAGGGGGTACTGCGCAGCCAGGTCAGGTCCGCGGGTATGACAGTTACTCTTTAGGTCCCTTGGATAATTACCGTAACTCTGTGGGGGGTAACTTATTACTCAGTGGAACTGCGGGAATTATATTGCCTTATCCTTTGAGCCGGGATAATGTGCGAACTACCGCCTTTGTTGATGCGGGTAACGTATTTGCTGTAAATACCTTACCTATTTTGACTGGACGAGATGAAGGTCCTTTAAGGTATTCAGCGGGTCTTTCGCTTGAATGGCGTTCTCCATTTGGACCTTTGGCATTTAGCTTAGCTAAGGCATTGAATCCTCAACAATTCGATCAAAAGCAATTCTTCCAATTTGCTCTATCCTCAGGATTCTAACTTATATTGTTCCTCCTTTTCTCCCTGTGCTGGGAGAAAAGAGGGATGAGCATTTTCTATTTGTTACAAAATTATCGAAAATCATGCTGTATATATCGCAACCTATTGGGAATTGTGCTAGCATCATGCTCTTTAGTTTGTCGAAACTCACGTTAATTTAGGAGATTAGTTATGAAGCGGTTAGGTCTGGTCTTAGTGGCCTTTGTTTTCAGTGTATTTGGCGCAAGCGCGTTTGCTGATGTAGCAAAAATTGGTGTAGTGGACCTGCAAAAAATCATGCAGACTTCAAGCCAAATAAAAGAAATCCAAAAGAAATTAGAGAAAGAGTTTAAGCCACGTCGCGATAAGCTTGTTGCAGTTGAAGCTGGCATTAAAGCGGATATGGAAAAATTCAAACGTGATAGTGCGATTCTGAGCGCGACTCAAAAGAAAGATATTGAAAGAAAAATTGTTAGTGCACAACAACAATTTGAGCGCGATGGTCAGCAGTATCAACAAGAGTTAAGCACTGCAAATAACGAAGCAATGGAAGGTTTGTATGCCAAAGTTCGTGCAGCAATTGCAAAAGTTGCGAAAGATGACAAGTACGATCTAATTGTACAAAAAGATGCAGCTCCTTTCAGTGCAACTACTCTTGATGTAACTGATAAAGTTGTAAAAGCAATTAACTAATCGGCGATGCAAAATTGCTGACGTTAGCAGAATTAGCGAGTCATTTGGGTGGCGTGTGGCATGGAAATGCCAATCACGCCATTTTTTGTTATGCTTCTCTTGCACGAGCCACCGCCCAAGATATTGCCTATTATGATAACTCTGCATTGCGCCACATTCTAAATAACACAGCAGCTGGTGCGGTATTACTCAAAGCAGAACATCAACATTTATATCCGGGAAACTGCATTGTTGTTTCTCATCCCTTGCAAGCAATGATGCAAGCGACTCAACTTTTATCAGACTCTCGGCCTACATATTCTGGTATTGATTCTACTGCCATAGTTCATGAGTCTGCTCAATTAGGCCAAAATGTATCAATAGGTGCTTATAGTGTAATTGGCGCAAACACGCAATTGGCGGATGGAGTAATAATCGGTACAAATAGTGTGATTGAATCATCGGTACATATCGGTAAAAACAGTCAGATTGGGCATGATGTTGTGGTTTACTCAGGCTGTCAGCTGGGAGTCCACGTAGTGATAAATTCCGGCTGTGTGATTGGTGCTCCCCCATTTAATTATTTGAAACAACATGGACACTGGCAACAAGGCTTTAATGCAGGTGCTGTTGTTATCGCGGACCAAGTACACATAGGTTCGAATACTGTAATTGACAGAGGTGCATTAGGCGATACCTATTTGGGCGAAGGGGTTTGTATTGATAATTTGGTCCAGGTTGCGCATGACGTGTTGGTGGGGAAAAATACGGTCATTGCCGGGTGTGCTGCGATAGGTGCTTATGCGCAAATTGGAGAAGATTGTGTTATTGGTGGCGCCAGTTGTATTGCTGCATATGTGCATTTGACAGATGACGTCGTGATCACTGGCATGTCTACAGTGAGTAAATCGCTTGCCAAATCTGGAATTTATTCATCCGGTACTCTAGTACATGAACATCGCCGCTGGCGTCGTAATGCAGCCCGATTTCGACGATTAGATGATTATATCTTAAAGTTAGGTGCCTTAGAGAAAAAGTTAAGTCATATTGAATCAGAAGAATAAGTTTTTAACAATTAACAATTGATTTGAACCGACTAAATCAGGATAATGTTTTTTCTTTTGGACTCCCTTTTTGGACCATACTATCTAAGCATACTTATTAAAGCGAGAAACTGCGTATGAGTGAACCTGTAGATATTAAACAGATTTTTAGTATATTGCCGCATCGGTACCCCATGATCTTAGTAGACAGGGTGCTTGATTTCACACCGTTTGACTGTTTGACGGCTATAAAAAATGTCACCATTAATGAGAATTTTTTTGTGGGACATTTCCCAGAAAATCCAATTATGCCGGGTGTATTAATGCTGGAGGCATTGGCACAAGCTAGTGCGCTTTTAGCAGGATTATCTCAAACACCTGAAGAAAACTATGGTATTTTGCATTTTTTTGCGGGCATAGATAATGCAAAATTTAAACATGTGGTTACTCCAGGAGATCAATTACGCTTGGAAGTAAAAATATTAGCAAGAAAAAGAGAATTTTGGCGTGTACATGCTGAAGCCTATGTGGGCGATAAACTGGCCTGTTCCGCGGATTTATTAAGTGCTGCAAAGGAAATTCAAAAGTGATAGATGAACGAGCGATAATTCACCCCTCTGCAAAACTGGCAAAGGGGGTGTCCGTAGGTCCTGGGACTGTAATCGGGGCTGATGTGGAAATTGGTGAGAATACGTGGATTGGTCCTTATGTAATCATTGAAGGCCCAACCACCATTGGAAAAAATAACAAAATTTTCCAATTTGCTTCAGTGGGCGATGCTCCCCAGGATATTACGTATCAAGGCGAATCCACTCGATTAGAAATCGGTGATGATAATATTATTCGTGAATACTGCATGATTAGTCGTGGAACCGTTAAAGGCGGTGGAGTTACCCGTATTGGTAATAAGAACTTTTTTATGGCTTATTCGCATGTTGGACATGACTGCATGATCGGTAACCAAATTATTTTGGTTAGCTATGCTGCACTGTCAGGACATGTAACTGTTGGCGATTATGCAAATATAGGTGGTTATGCTGCAGTACATCAGTTTTGCCATGTAGGAGCTTATGCTTTTATTGCTAGAGCCTCTTATGTAGCTAAAGACGTACTTCCTTACCTTATGATTTCCGGAGACACAACTTCTGCATGTGGTATTAATACCGTTGGATTACGTAGACGAGGATTCTCATCAGAAGCAATTGATGGTTTGCGACGTGCTTATAAAATAATTTTCCGCAAAGGACTAACCGTACAACAAGCTGTTACTGAATTAGAATTAATGCAAAATGAATGTCCAGAAGTAGTTTTAATGATTGATGCATTAAATCAATCCACGCGCGGGATTGTTAGGTAAATTGATTATAAACAATAGACTTCTTCGGAACTCGCTACAAAGAGAAAAGTGGAGCGCAGCACCGTATCGCCGAAGCAATTCTCCTTTGTAGTAGGGTTTCTGACGAATTCTAATGATTAGAGTGATATCTTATGCTAGACATTCAATTATTACGAGATGATCCGCAATTTGTTGCGTCGCAATTACTAAAGCGGGGATTTAAGTTTGACGTTTCCTCTTTTACTGCTTTAGAGGAGAAACGTAAAACGCTGCAGGTAGCCACACAAACTTTGCAAAATGAGCGTAATTTACGTTCTAAAGCTATTGGTGAAGCAAAGTCTCGCGGTGAAGATATCGAGCCAATGCGTGAAGATATGAGCCGTCTTGCTAAGGAATTAGAAGAAAAAAAAGGTGAGCTCGATGACTTGTTACAGCAAATTGAAGCAATTGCGCTAAGATTACCTAATATACCGCACGAATCAGTTCCTGTTGGTGAAGATGAACAACATAATCAGGAAATAAGACGCTGGGGTACAATTCCTACTTTTGATTTCCCTGTTAAATCGCATGATGAGTTGGGTGAGAATTTAAACCAAATGGATTTTGCTTTGGCTGCTAAACTCACGGGTAGCCGTTTTGTAGTCATGAAAAATCAATTGGCTAGATTACATCGCGCTTTAATCCAATTTATGTTGGACATGCATACGCAACAACATGGTTATCAAGAAATTTATGTGCCTTATATGGTTAACGCAGACAGTTTGATGGGTACAGGGCAATTACCAAAATTTGAAGAAGATTTGTTTAAGTTAACTGGGGAGCAAGGATATTACTTGATTCCTACTGCAGAAATTCCTGTAACAAATACGGTTCGTGATGTGCTTTTAGATGAGAATGTCTTACCCATTCGTTATGCGTGTCATTCACCTTGTTTTCGTAGTGAAGCGGGTTCCTATGGTAAAGATACCAAAGGGATGATCCGACAACATCAGTTTGAAAAAGTTGAATTAGTTTGGATTACTAAACCCCAAGATTCTTACCATGCTTTAGAGCAATTGGTAAACCATGCAGAAACGGTTTTACAGCGTTTAGAGCTGCCTTATCGTGTTATGACCCTTTGCTCCGGAGATATGGGGCCTAGTTCAGCAAAAACTTACGATTTGGAAGTCTGGTTACCCAGCCAAAATACGTACCGAGAAATTTCATCATGTTCTAATATGGAAGCATTCCAGGCGCGCCGAATGAAAGCGCGTTACAGACAAGAGCAAACACGTGACATAGAATTGGTACATACCTTGAATGGTTCGGGTCTTGCCGTCGGTAGAACATTGGTTGCTTTGATGGAAAATTATCAAGATAAAGAAGGCAATATCCATATTCCAATGGCTTTAAGACCTTATTTAGGTGGTATCGAGTGTATTCGACGCGAAGTTTAAGGTCGAATCAAATACACACCCTCATAGAGTCGGTTATCTTGCTGCAGTGTTGACTGCAGCAAAAAGTCCAAATTTAAATCTCTTTACCTACCCATCCTAGTACTATGAGTTGTTTCACAGCAAGCTTGCACTGCCTCTTCCTTTTTATATTGAGGTATTGTTGCAAAAAAAGTGAGGCGTTGATTCATAAAAGAACTTTTTTTAGTGTCTACAGGATGTTCTGAATAGGTATTTAAATGTGTATCAATATCTTCAGTGAATACATCATCTATTTTTTCTAAATCTAACTCATTCTGTAATTCATGATGTTTGTGTTCTGGCTCATATGCGCATTTTATAAATACAGCTACTTCTTCATTGTAACGTTCTGCTAATTCGGGAGTTAATTGGTTGTGCAAAAGATCTGTATTTGGCCGTTGCCAAACCTCAGATAGAAATCCAACATATGGGGGTGTAGAGTCTTCATTGTTACTATGGTTTTTTGTAAGCTGTTGTGAGGTCTTATTGTTTAATGTGTGCTGGTGAATGGATGTAAGTTGATGCCGGAATGTTTTTTGAGTACTTGCTCGCGCATAGGCATTTTTTGGGATTGTTTTTAAAGTGCTCCTAACATGATTAATTTTGATAGCATAAGACATATCTTTTATTTTTCTAGCATTATATTCATCCGATAAGCGGCTACTAATTTTTTTGTTATCGTGTGCATTCGCCGGGTAATGTGTATCGATTTTTTTTCGGTCTAAGTTGTAGGTTTTTGCTTTTTCATTAAATTTGGCCATCAGCAGACGTTTCCTCTTTTTTTGTCTTGCTTTCTGATGCGCTTTTCTAACTAAAGCGTGCAAATGACGTAATTTCGCCTTGTAAGACGGCGTTTTGTACAATTTGGCAATGACATTAAATTGGCGTGTAACTGTTAGAAAAAATAACAGGTTGTGTTTCAATAAGAATTTGAATGCATATTTTTTTTGTTCATTTTGCTGCAGCACATCAAATTTATTCGGCTCTGCATTAATTGCTCTAAGCCATTCCAGATAAAATACGAATAGTGGATGAGTGGTTTCTGATAATTCATGCTTGTTAAAAAAAAATCGTTGCGAGTTTTGATAAGTCCTTTTTAAATGTACATCCAGTGCTAATTGAATGGCATCCATATCACTCAATTCCTGTTCGTCCAAGTTTTAAAAGTATAGTAGTTTTTGGAAAAAGTGCACTTATTTTGGTCGGAGTGATTTATTGGTTGTCTTTCAGTGGGTTAAGTTAATTTTTGACTCAATGAATATTTGTTTTATGATGTGATTTATTTGGTTAAAGAGAAATGATGCTAATTACTTCCTTGGAGCTAATGAATACCGTAGAACATTATCTATATGAGTGGTTTTCTTTTCCTAAAAGGAAAATATTTGCACAAGTAACAACGGTAATGAATCAAAAACCACATATTAGAACGATGGATCTCTACCATGTTACCCCTAAAGGTTCGTTGATTTTTTTAACTGATACGAGTTCACCCAAATGGATACATTTAAGTCATTGTCCTAATATAGGAGTTTGTATCTTGAATCCAGATTACGGGCAAATAATCGTAGAGGGAACTGCGGTATTAGATACAAGTGAGAGCAATCTTTCGTTAACCAGTTTATATTGGCAAAACTTTCTAGATGAATATTGGAGAAATTATTACTTAATAAACACCAATAAAACTGTGGATGGGATTTCTTCGTCTTTTGGTGTCCTGCAAATCATTCCAAACTTATGGCAAATTCTAGAAATTAATAAAAATGATTTTCTTAAAGGTTCGCGAATGCACTATCAGTTGCAGAATGATTTTTGGATGAAACAACAATTACCACTTTTTTAAGTGAACACTAATCTCTTGTAGAAAATATAGAAATAGGAATGTCATGGCGAACAAAGGAACATTTTATTTTTCAGTTATTCTCTACTTCATAACAATAATTTTTTCTCAGAATATATGTGCTCGTTGTTCCCTTATTGATTCTTCAAGCCACACTGTTGAGCGTGTGGATGATGCTTTAGGGCGTTTACTTCTATCTAATATGCCATGTCCGCAAAATGTTTTTGCATTGCGTCAACTGCTCAAAAATGCTGGTTTGACATTGGAAACCACCATGGTTGCAAATCGAGGATTTCATAATCCAACTCAGGGTAGTTTTAGTTTATTTGAAATGGCTTTGGGGGAGCTCAAAATATCAGATGCTCATTGGTACATTAATGCAGGTGATTTTTTCTTTGGGCATTTTACAGGAATAGGAGCAGAGGGTGATTTAATAGCGGATCAAAATCCAGAAGAAAACTCACTGATGATCGAAGCGTTTGCCTGGGATACAAAGAAAAAAGTATTTAATTTCTATGAATTACGTGGTGATGGCTCACAGGGGCAATGGTTTTATCGAGGAGATTCATCGGATATTTTTGCCGATAATGAGTTACTACATCGACAGCCCAATCCCCAGCACCCAGAGTTTGGTAATCGACTTCGTTGCTCTGGTTGTCATGGTGCTGGTGGACCCATTATGAAAGAGCTGGCTAAACCGCATAATGATTGGTGGGAACCTATTAGGAGATTGGATTTTGGTGGGCACAACCCGGATGCTTTATTGCAAGAGATTCTAGAAACATTAGTTCCTCCTGAGCATTTAGCTAAAAATGTTCTAAAAGGACTTAAAAAATTGAATCGGAGCCAAAAAGCGCGTTCATTACCGGAGCAACTCCGCCCTTTATTTTGTCCTGTTGAATTAAATTTAATGTCAGATACGGCCCCTAGCGATGAACAACGCGCCGAACTCAATATCCCGGCAGAGTTTTTTCTTGACTCAAGATTGTTGCAGACTAAAGAAAAGCAAACCATAAGGATTTCTAGAGTTTTTTATAATGCTGCATTGAATGCAGTAGGGAGTCATTTTCCTGAAACTGATTTAAACGATGCTGATCATGCCTGGCTTACCCCCGTGAAGGCTCAGTCAGATATGCTGGCAGTGGACAATCTAATAAAAAATGGGATTATTGATCAAAAATTTATGATGGATGTTTTGGATGTAGATATGACAAATCCAATATTTTCCTCAGCACGTTGTCGGCTTTTGCGTTTCCTTCCTAATGCCCTCACAGCGAATTGGCGCGAAGTGTTTAAAGAAAATCTTAACCAATCAGGGGATTGGGCTGCTAAAAGTCTACTTAAAAATCTCATGGCGTCACAACACGATGCAGCGTTTTATATGCGAAAAGCAAAGAAATATCTGCAACACTGCCAATTCAAACTGCAAAAGAGTAACAACGTACTTATGATGTATCATTTATTGGCGCAACGGCAAGCAGAGGTTCGTGCTTCTGAAATTTCATTAAATCCTCGAGGGCAAATTCTGGAACCAGGATTTCGTATTATCTTTCCAGAAAATAAAATAAGGACCACTCCAGAACGACTTAAACTTACTTTAACCTGCGAGGTAGTTGACGACATATAATTATTTCTACTAATCAATGTTCTGCAAAAAAAATCCTACCACCCCGACGATGTGATGTTGGAGGTGAGTAAACTTTACCAAACGTCCAATAAAGCCCTAAATAGCCGACTAAATGGTTTTGTCCTGCAATGCTATGTCCTGCCGTAAAAAGCAGGGAAAAATTCTTATTGAAATTATAAAAACCGCCAACATTCAAGATGACGGAGGCATTGCCATCAGCTGTTATAGCACCTTGGTAAAAAATCTCACTGCCTAACGTAAGTGATTCTTTGAGTTTTCGTTGTAACAACCAGCCTGTGTAAAAATAATTCAGCATGCCTGGCGCTGTATTAATGGCATAACCAGTACCACCATAGGTGGTCCATTTCCCCCAGCTTTTTTGTGCCCAAACAGGGAGTTTTACCCAAGGGATGCCATTACCCAAATTTTGATATACATTCCCTGACGGTAACTCAAGTAAAGGCGCAAAACCTACTTGTGGCTGCTTTGATGTTTCGCGAATGAATCGGTATTTGACCCCTACCTCAATATCCCCCAAACCATTTGCAGGCGGCGCAGCATTGGGTAAAGACCATGCATAAGGAACAATAGCATGCAACTGTAAATCATCGAGTGGGCCATAATTTATTTCTATGGCAGGAGCAAATAGGTCGGGTTCTAAAAAAAGATCATTGTTTTTATCGAAAATTGTAAACAGGAAAATTTCCCATTGTTTGGAGTTCAGGGGGACAGGATCATCGGTAAGAAAAGGGGCACCAGCAAAATTTACTTTAGAAAAAATAATGAGCATGATGCTGAGAAGCAGTGTTGATGCTTTTCTTGTTTTAAAATTTTTAAACAAGCATTTCATTTATTGTGCCTGTTATTGGTAGTTTTTCTACTAATCATTGTTTTATGTTAACCGTTCGCCTACTTGTGTCAACTTAAAGAATTGCAACTTTGAGTACAAAGAACAATTGGCATAAAGCCCTGAAAAAATAATTCAGTATGGTATTGGCTGAGTCATGTATTCATAAAAAATTTTATTCTCTTCCTATTTTATCTGCTGGATTAACATCCAATTTAATTGTAACCTTCATATTTGTTTAAACAGGTGTGTTATTAAGTATTTATGTTGCTTTAGCTTTGACTTTGTTTAGGAAAGAATATGGTTATATATGAAGTAAATTTGGCCATTGATGGAGATATTTACCCTCGGTTTCAATTATGGCTAAAAAAGCACATTAAAGAAATGCTGCAACTTCCTGGATTTATTCAAGCAAGTGTTTTAGCACCCGAAAATGAGGGAACTACGGAGCAGGAGCAATTAACTGTCCAATATCAATTAGAAAATAGAAACGCTCTCAATGTCTATTTTGCTGAGTTTGCGGTAACAATGCGTGAAGAGGGGCTTAGTCTATTTAAAAATAAATTTTCTACCCATAGAAGAATTTTTGAGGTACACACTAATTTCTTAAAATAAAAAATTTGCATGGGCAGTATGTTTTCATATAGCCTTGCAGCCTGTGCAGGAGTATTGGACTTTGTCCTTTGGATTAATATAGGATATAGAATGAGACATATAATTAAATTTGGATTTATATTAGGTTTAGCGGCGAGTAGCAACGCTTTTAGTGCAGACCCTGTTCAAGGGTTTTATTTGGGTTTACTGGGGCAACTCAGTCATGCACCAAATACAAATCTTAGTTTTTCACTCCCCGATGGGAATACTTATAATGGATCAGTTAAATTAAGCATAGTAGGTGGTGGTGTTGGCGGTTCTATAGGGTATAAAATAAGAAACTTTCGCTTAGAGGGAGAGCTCCTTTTTAATATAAATAATTACGGTTCACTTAATGTTGGTTCTTGTACTCTTATTAGTCCCGATGTGTTAGGTCCTAATGGTAACTGTTCTGCTTTTATTGAAAATACTGGTCTTGCGTTTAATGGCAACACCATGGGTTATTATGGGCTTTTTAATACGTTTTATGATTTTTTGTCCAGCGATCCAACCGTAAACTTTGTCCCTTATCTGGGGCTCGGTTTGGGAGGCGCTATGATTAAAAACCATGCTTTATTTCATAGTAATAACCAATGTATTTCCTTAGGTACTTGTTCGCCGATTGTCTCGCAAACTTTGAATACATCAAGCAATGGCTTCGCGATACAAGGTATCGTCGGATTCAATTATTATCTTGACGACTTTACTACTCTTGGCCTTGATTTTCGCTATCTTTCTACCGTCAATTTTAATAAAAATAATACCAGCGCGGTGACGAATTCAAATAACAGCAATTATGGGATCGGTACCATAAATATCACAGCAAATTTTGCTCTAGAGAAAGGTGGTGACTAGTTGTTGTTCACACGTTCTTTTTGCGATATGGACTAGTTATTATAACTCAGGGAAATCGTCATGCTAATGGAATATGATGTGATTGTTTTAGGTGGTGGCAAAGGAGGAAAAACCCTAGCTGTTAATTTAGCTAAAGCTGGGCAGCGGGTTGCGATGGTTGAAGACAACCAAATTGGTGGCACCTGCATTAATGTGGCGTGTATCCCCACAAAAACACTCGTACAATCAGCAAAAATAGCACATTATTGTCGTTCTGCAGCAGATTATGGATTAGAGGCTACTCTTGCGCCCATTGATTTTAAAGCGATTCGTGCGCGCAAGGATGCCGTAGTGCATGCGATGCGAGAGGCTAATTTAAAACAGTTTTTGGATTCAGGTATGGATCTGTTGTTGGGTCGTGGACACTTCATTGGCCCAAAGACGATTGAAGTGAGCCTATCCTCACCAAGAGATGGCCAAAAAGTATTGGAAATTACTGCGGATAAAATTTTTATTAATACTGGAGCCTTACCCTTTATACCTGCAATTCCAGGCCTTGACAAAATAAAATATTTTACCAACGACAGCTTAATGAATGTTGATAAAGTGCCTCAGCATTTGCTTATTGTTGGTGGCGGTTATATTGGTTTAGAGTTCGCTCAATTATTTCGACGCTTAGGGGCAGAGGTTACGGTAATCGAAGCAGACAGCACGTTTCTTAGTCGTGAAGATAGAGATATTGCGGAACAGGTTTTCACTACTTTAACCAAAGAGGGAGTTCATATTGCGCTGAATACTAAAATTAATAGTATTCAAGAAGAACATGGTGAAGTACTTATCCATGTTAATCAAAATGGAAAGCCCGAGCAGATTCGTGGGAGTGATGTGCTCATTGCGGTGGGGCGTACTGCGAATACGAGCGGATTAAATTTAGAGAAAACAGGTGTTGCGCTGGATGATCGTGGCTTTATTAAGGTTAATGACTATTTAGAAACAACAGCCAAAGGTATCTGGGCTTTAGGCGATGTAAAGGGTGGGGCTCAATTTACGCATTTATCTTTAGATGATTATCGGTTAGTGACGCATAATCTGCAAAATCCTCAGAATAAGCGTTCAGTTCAAGGACGGCTCATTCCTTATACAGTATTTCTCGACCCAGAACTAGCGCGTATTGGGCTAACTGAAAGCCAAGCCCTTGCTCAAGGTCATGTTGTGAAGATAGCAAAAATTCCTGCGGCGATTATTCCTAGGGCAAAAACACAAGGGGAAACAACAGGCCTTTTGAAAGCCGTAATTGATGCAAAAACAGATCATATTTTGGGTGTGTCCCTCTTCTGTGCGGAAGCAGGTGAAATTCTAGGTGTAATACAGTTGGCGATGGAATTAGGTATGCCTTATCAGAAGTTACGCGATGTAATGTTTGCCCATCCTACGTTGGTTGAGGGGATTAATCTTTGGTTTGCGTAGGGCCTAAGTCTAGCCATCAAGCTAAGGACAAAATGGCATTTTTTACAGCTATGGACCAAGACTTGCTCTCCTTAATTCAATCAAAAAAATTATAAATAAATACACATCATTTTGGTGAGTGGCTTTGGTTTTTTGGGGCTAAATCCGTTCTGCACATGTTTGCAATTAATCTCAAATATGTGCAAAAAAATACTCCGCCTATCAGGTTAAAAACACGCAGCAAGGTTCAAATTGACGCTTTTTGAGCGATAAATTTTCTTACTTATGATACCATTTTCAGTATTTTTTTAATAAAAATAGTGCAAATATAATGCAATTGGAGCTAATTTTGTAGAAAAAAGGCCAAAAAGTGTTGATTTAAATTTCATCTTATGTAAACCTTGCGCCCTATGAGTAGGAAATTAATTTACATAATAATCGGTATTAGTTGCCTTACATTTGGGGCGATTGGACTGGCACTTTATAATAAAGCTAAGGTTCATGAGACGCCGTTAAGTCTTAAAAAGGAAGTTATTAAAAAAACCGAAACGGTAAAAAAGGGCACGACAAAAGATAATACCCCACATAAGAATGCTGACAAGATAGCACATAAAAGCGCTAAAAAAATTGCGCGTCGTGCTAAAGAAGTAGCACATAAAGACGCTGAAAAAATTGCGCAAAGTGCTAAAGTAATAGCACAGCATACTAAAAAAACTGTGATTGCCAAAAAAAGCAATCGATCTACCCCTCCCCCACACAAGGTGATTGCGAAAAGCAGAAATGTTGCTTTAACCAAAGTATCTTTCGATGAATTGCCTGGTTGGGATACTGCAGATGTAAAAAAATCTTTATTGGCATTTCAGAAATCGTGTGAGACGTTCTTGAAACAATCACCATCACATACGATTAGTAGAACACAACACATCAAATTAAAAGCCCGGGATTGGCATCCGGCATGTAAAGCGGCTTTAGCTCTGGATTCGGTTTCAGATGATTCGGCAAAAGAGTTTTTTGAAAAGTGGTTTCACCCTATTGAGTTTGCACAAAAGAAACCAGTTCATGGCTTATTTACAGGCTATTATATGCCTAAAATAAAAGGAAATTTAACAAAAAGCTCTAAATACAATACGCCGATTTATGGAATGCCAAAGGGTAAATATTCAACTTCCTATACTCGGGAGCAAATTGATAATGGGGCGCTTAAGAAAAAAGCACGTGTGATCGCATGGATCCATAGTCCTGCTGAGCGGCTCTTTTTAGAGATAGAAGGTTCAGGTGTGATTCAACTGCCTGATGGTGAAAATATATATTTAGGCTACGCAGGTGAAAATGGCGCTCCATACACATCAATTGCCAAGGTTATGATTAATAGGGGGATCATGACTCGCCATAATGCATCTAAAGAGGCGATTATCCGTTATTTGGAGAAGCATCCTGAAAAAGCAAAAACGATTATCCAAAAAAATAAATCGTTTGTCTTTTTTGAGGATTTAAAGGAACCTATGGCGCTTGGCGCTCAAGGGATGGCTCTTACACCAGGTTATTCCTTAGCTGTAGATAAAAAATGGATTCCGTTGGGTGCTCCACTTTGGTTGGATACAAAACGTCCTGATAAAAAAGATCAAGAAAAAGAAAAGCAATTCCAGCGTCTCATGATTGCCCAAGATACCGGTGGTGCGATTCGTGGGTTTATGCGTGGTGATATTTACTGGGGTTCAGGTAAGCTTGCTGCATTTCTTGGTGAGCATATGAAAAATGAAGGCCATTATTGGCTCCTGCTTCCTAAACATATGTTAAATCGATTAGCCAAAAAATCACTGTAGTTCAATACAATGTTGCTGCTTATTTACATAATGGTCGCGATTTAGATACAGTGATTTCTTAGGTAACGTCATAGTTATTGCAGTTAAATAAGTGATTTTTTAAACTCAGGGTCTTCTACATGATGTTCTTCTTTTTTAAAATCACCGTTTTTTAAGCGAATATTGCTCAATGCATCAAGTACTTCTTGTCGTGCAATATTCCAATCTGTTCCTCCCTTCTCTGATCCTTGCCAAGATAATGGAATAAAACGGGGATTTATTAGGCTCTCAAACGATATGACTTCTGTGATTATATTTCCTTTATGACCATATCCAAGTTTTTTAATTTGCAGTAGTTCATGATAGTTTTTGGCACGTCCTTCAAATGGAAAAAGTCCTATGGCAGGCACATTGAAGATAACAGGTTTTTTAGATGTGATATAACCAACAAGATAAGGTCTTATAAAGGTTGTTGCTTTTCTTTTACCCTCATTGGATCCAGAACAGCGAATAGTCCCATTTTCATGAACAAAATATAAGCTTGAGCCACGTTCTCTTTTTTTGGAGTTCGTGATAAAAACTGCGGGATTATTTAGGGTTTTAGAAAAGGGATAAGAATGTTGTGTGCATTTTTTGTCTTGCATGTACTATTACTCTCTTTTATGCAAGAGAAGTGTGCTGCAAAGGGCAATAAATAGCAATCTTTTTGTATGATATATATTCAGTTTATAGAAGAAGATTGTGCTTTTCATCTGGATTAGGTGGTGCATAATTAATAGGATAAAGTTTTTTTATTTTCAGGATAATAATAGGGGGAGGATGAATCCATCCCCCAGTAAGATCACTGCTCATGAGCGGCAACCAGACATGCCTTCAGAAAGCGTTATAATCTCGCAGTTGCTCTTGGATATTCCGCTTCTGTATCATGCTCCACCTCGGCAGACAGGGGCTGTCCTGGCTGATAATCAGGCCCTAATAAACCGTTGCGCGTGGTATAGGTGGGTTGTCTCGTTGGCATAATTCGCAGGCCATGTATGTTCATGTCGACCAAAAACTGAATTAACATTTGCTTTGCAAAAGGACTCGCTGGACAACGTCTTGCTCCTGCGCCGAATGAGAATAACTCATCATCGCCGTCAAGCCACCTTTCTGGTGAAAACGTGCGACTGGGCCCCTGCATGGGTCTAAACAGAAACATCAACATCTCACCTTTCTGAAATGATACAGTCTCTCCGTTAATATTCGCCTGGAAGGGTTTGAGTACCGCTCTGGGAAAATTGGGAATAGGAGTTGCTTGCCATAATGCTTCCTGAACGACTGCCTGCACATAGGGTAAGTCTGCTATTCGTTTGTATGTAAATGGTTCATTGCCCAAAACGCGAGCAATTTCTTCGTGCATCTTCTTTACTACATCGGGTCTTTGACTGAGCACATCTAGCATATAAAACATCGTTGCTCCTACATTAGAGGAGGCGAAAATCGTTAGCGGCCCGTGTTCTCGAATAAAGCGATCATGTTCAATCAGATTACGTATAATCTTTGCTTGTGGATTGTTTTCATCAAAGTGCGTGCAGTTATCAAAATTCATCTCGGGGTGCAATTGCTCGGCACGAAATACCCCCAAATCCCAGATGTAATTATTGCCTTTGCAAATGTTGTCTAGGTTTGAATAAAGAAGTTTCTGTGCAATATCTGCCATAGCCTTGCTGGTTGCCCGAAAGTCAGATCGTAGGCCTGGATGGACCAGGCGGCTTAAAGGATCCATACTTGCTTTGGTAATTAAGCGCGTTGCATCCATGAATATTTTGTGTGTGTCTGGTGGTAACGCCGACAGATCATAAGTGCCTACAAAACATGCTGCAATGCAACCTATAGTATGCCATGCGACACTGGCATAGAGATCATCAATGCCGCCATTGGATGTCAGCTGCAGAGAGTCAAAGGTACGCTGATTGACTTGGGTGATTCGCTCAAAATTTATTGGCCCGCGAGCAATGGTATTCAAAAAAACTTTACGTGGTTCAGAAGCTGCCTGTCCATCTTCTGCGAAAAAAACTCTTCCTACCATATGTGTAAAAGGCTCGAGAATATCTCCGCGGCCAAGCTCTGGATGTTTTGTCAGCAGCTCTTTTGCAATTTTCCCATCAGTTATCATATAAAGGTTCTGTGGGCCAATGTTAATTTTGAAAAACTTTTGTTTTGTGCGTGCAGCCATCTCGTAAGAGAAAAGAGAGGGGCCCTGATCGAATAAACGTCCTAAGTTGCGCCACCCTTGTTGGTGCTGCGGTAGTACTTTAGCGGTTGTCTCTGCTTCGGATATGTTTGGCAGTACTGCATGCGGCGATGTTGCTGAATTTTGTGTTGTGTCCGTGGCATATGGACATTTTTTTGTGTTCGGTTTTTGCGGTTTAAATAATTTCATTTCCATTTTATAGATTCCCTCATCAATAATTCAAAAAAACTTAAAATCAAATGATAGCTCACTCAAGTGCTATGCTGGATTCGATGTTAATATTCTATTTAGTATTTTGTTTTTGAATATCAGAGAGACAATTTTGAGTTTTTCGAAGGAAAGGGAAATCCAATTTTCATCCATAGTTGATGGGGCTGAATTTGAGCTAAGATTTTCACTTCACGGAGATTAAAATCCATGTTCACTTACCCTTTATAATCTATTTAGCAAAATAACATGCTGACATATAAAGTTCTTCAGCAATAAAGCTATGGATGATTATATAGATATTGACTGATTTAATGTACTGGAATGCATAAAAATTTTTAATTACTTGGACTCGATAATTTTACCTAATTTATCAAGTTCTTACCGTGATTAGAGGCAAAAATAAATGAGATTAGGAAACAAAATCTCGTTTATTGTTTATATCAATAAATTTATCAATTGGTCGCATGCAATTGTAAATACTCGCCAATTAGTTTTAGAATGATTTTCACCTGTGAAAAGGATATTCAGCATGAAGCAACGCGTCTTCTTTCTTTTCTTTTTAATAAGTATTGTAAGTTTTACGGCTAATGCCGCGGGCGACTTTTTAGGAAGTTGGAATACTACTTTTGGAATTATGAAATTAGAAAGTGCTGGAGAAAATCAGCTCAAAGGCGCATATATTTTAAGTCAGCAATCGTGTCAGATTGATGGGCATCTTGAAAACAATGGCCAAAAATTTGTTTTTACTTATCGCGAGCCTCAGGCTAGTGGTAAGGGATACTTTAAACTTTCTGAAGACGGACAGAGTTTTTCAGGTTTTTGGCGTGAAAAAGGGCATAGTGATTGGCACCCCTGGAAAGGTGAGCGTTTTGCCACGAAGGAAATGAATTTTGATGGGGTTTGGAAAACAGATTATGGTGCGATGCGTTTAATCCAAAAAGATAATCAAATTGATGGCGTCTATGATCCATCAATGAATTCAACGATTCATGGCACTTTAGAAAATAATCGGTTTAATTTTACCTATAAAGAACCAAATGCCGAGGGAGAGGGATGGTTCCAATTAAATGAGGCCGGTAATGGTTTTAAAGGGAAATGGCGTGCGAAATGCAATACAGAATGGACTGATTGGCAAGGATCAAGAGTGCTTCCAATGCCTGGGATCAAATGGTTGGTCATTGTTGAAGCGCGTTGGGAGACTGCACTTGAACAACAAGAGTTTTCCTTTGGCGACATGCTTAAAAGCTTTTTCGCAAGAATATCTAATGTACAAGTTCGTCATCGATATTTTACGGGTGAAAAAAGTTTCACTAAATGGGTGCAACAAATTGCGTATCTTCCTGAACCTGTGGTTTTATCAGTAGCATCGCATGGAAGTGTTGATGGAATCACTGTCGGTGACGAAACCATTAGCGGCGAAAAAATAAGCCAGGCTCTAAGCTATGCTGTAAATTTAGAACTGTTACATTTTTCAGCCTGTTTAATGATGAAAGAAAGTGTTCCTAAAGTAATTCATGAACATATGTCACAAAACGTACAATTTCCAATTTCAGGATATACAACTGCTGTTGACTGGTCGATGAGCGCAATTATCGAATTTCTCTATTTTGACATGATTCTTTCAAGAGGAATGACACCTAAAGTAGCCGCAAACAATCTTTTAAAGGTTATTCCCTTAGCGGGCAATACTGCTTTTGAGAATGCGCCATTTGAAGCAGCAGGTTTTGTGCTCTTAGAACCTAAATGAATTAGCCTTGGCTGGGTTTAACCGCTCAGCCAGTCCATTTTTTTATCTACCCAAAACTGTATGAGATGTAATACCTTGCTCGAGTCGTGTGTATGGTAGTGACTTTTTTATTTGCCACATGCTACTCTCTCATTCCAAATGAACTGGTCTATAAAAGGATATTAACATGCTGCAATCAAGAAAATTATTGCTCGGCCTTATCCTTTTGTTCTCAGGACTGATTAATGCTTCCCCTGATTTTGGTCCTGTAGACATGGGCGAATTTTATAACACTCTGCCTAATGTCCCTTCCGAAGGCAAATTAGGTTCGTTGATCAAATATGAATCTATAGCGACTACTTTTCCTGGTATTCAGGCTTGGAAAATAGCCTATCTCTCTTCCGATGTGAATGGAAATAAAACACTAGCCACAGGTATTTTGGTGGCTCCTTTATCTGATTCTCAAAAGCCGCGCCCGGTTATGGCTTGGGCTCATGGTACAACAGGAACCGCTCAAAATTGCGGTCCATCACAAGTATTGAATCCAGCTCAGCCATTGAATCAATATTTCTTAATGAATGGTACTTCCTGGACAGATTTCGGTTTGCCCGCGATGAATGCATTCATTAAAGCAGGTTATGTGATTGTAGCGACGGATTATCAAGGACTGGGTGGCGGAGGCAAGCATCAATATGCCGTTGCAACAACCCAAGCCCAGGACGTCATTAACTCTATCAGAGCAGCCACCCAACTTAAGGAAGCTCATGCGGGTAATAGAGCTATAGTGTACGGATGGTCTCAAGGTGGCGGAGCAACTCTTGCGGTAGGAGGCATGCAGCATTATCTTAAAATTAAAAACTCCGTGAATAATCAGATTAAAATTCTCGGCTTTGTTGCTATGGCACCTTACGATATCGCTGCGACTTTTCCTGCTCAGATTAAAACAGAGCAAGAGGCCTTAGAGCATTTAAAGAATATCAGTAAGATATTTGGCACCAATGTGTTTAATTTTACTCATTATGCGCAAAATCTTTGGGGACTGGTTGCGGCATTTCCTGAGCTGAAACTGAGCGATATCCTGACTGATGAGGGGGCTGATGTCGTAAATAAACTGATGGCAAGAAAATGCATGCACGGCGCTTCCGATACGTTGAGTTTTAATTATGGGGATAGATATCAGAACTTTTTACGTTCAGATATCAAGAATGCTAATTCATGGGTAAAAGCAAACATAAAGGGTAGTGTAAACCCTATCGCCCCACTTGCTCCGGTAATCATTTATTGGGGAACAAATGATACAACCGTACCTCCCATTATGGGATCGCTTTATTTTAAGCAAATGTGCAAAATAGGTGGTCAAGTTATAAGGGTACAACTCCCTGGAAATCAAAACCACTTTACCACTCCAGCAAGTGCGGAACCTTTATATGTCCCTTGGGTTGCTGATCGTTTTGCAGAAAAGCCTGTCGAACATGTATGTACTGAGATAAAGGCGTGAGCATCGATCTAATGCCTAAAAGAGCAATTGTAAAAAATAAATCAGAAAATTATAGCCATCCTGAATTATATACAATGATTACCATTGATTGCTTTACGGGGCGAACCATTGAAACCAAACGCTATCACTACTGTTGAATTACAGAAAACTTAGAACAATGTGGTATACCTAAAGATCATATAAAAATTCTTTTGAGAGAAAGCAGCCGAGAAAATTGGGGAATTCTTGGTGGTCTCGCAGGCTGTGATGTTGATGTAGGTTATAAAGTTGAAGTTTAAAGTGTGGGTTGGTTATTGGGCTCGGCAAATCAAGAGGCCGGACAGCGCGTAGAATGTATTTGTTTCATACAATATTAGGGAGAATATAATGAGATTTAATGGAAAAACTGTACTGGTTACTGGTGGAAGTAGTGGAATTGGTTTTGCTGCCGCAAAACGAGTTACTGATGAAGGTGGACGAGTGATTATCACTGGCCGCAATCAAACGAATCTGGATGCTGCTGTAAAAAAACTTGGAAAAATGGCGCAGTTCATTGTTTCTGATGCCAGTAGTATGCGTGATATTGATGCCTTGTTCTCTTTTATTAAAAAAGATGTTGGTCTCATTGATGGACTTTTTGCCAATGCAGGCACGGTAATCTTTGAACCGGTAGAAGAAGTAACAGAAGAGCATTTCGATAGACTGATGAATATGAACGTCAAAAGTGTCTTCTTTACCCTCCAAAAAGCAATTCCACATTTGGCGGATGGTGCCTCCATTGTGGTTAATGCCTCGGTTGCTGGGAGTACAGGTCGTCCTACCTCTTCGGTTTACAGTGCGACCAAAGCGGCAGTGCGATCTATGGCTCGCACTTTTGCTGCTAGTCTTGTGGCGCGAAAAATTCGTGTCAATGCAGTCAGCCCAGGGCCAATAGATACACCACTATGGTTCGTAGAAGGAGGATTGCCTGCAAATCAGGTGAATAAGGTTTTGGAGGATATCAAGGCATCCAATCCTATGAAGCGCTTCGGATCTGCAGAAGAGGTTGCCGCGGCTGTCGCTTTCTTGCTTGCATCGGAATCATCTTATATCACAGGAAGTGAGCTCTTCGTCGATGGTGGAGTTACTCAATTATAGAGCCTTTGTACCACAGTCATTCAGTTAAAGCGCTTATCATTTTCGCGAAGAAAGGGGAGCTTCTCATTTCTATGCCACATTTCTGAAATGGATTCTTCGCGAGGATGATTTTATTTTTAACTTTGGTTTTCAAGAGCCTGAATTTAAATATAAAATCAGACCACATAAGAAATATTTGTCACTGTTAAATTATATTCCTCATCACCAACGCGTAAGGTCCTACTGTCTCCAACTCTAGCTTTCAATAATGTTTTCGCCAAGGGTGAAACCCAGCTTATTTTTCCTGCATTAATATCAGCTTCATCCAGGCCTACAATTTTGACAGAATGGGATTCACCATTTTCATTGATGTATTCGACAGTGGCACCAAAAAAAACTTGCGTAAGACCCACTTGGAGTTTAGGGTCTACTATTTGAGCACTTTCCAGTCGTTTTGTTAAATAACGAATGCGTCTGTCAATTTCACGTAAGCGTTTTTTTCCATAAATATAATCCCCATTTTCTGAGCGATCACCATTACTCGCTGCCCAACTTACTACTTTCACAATTTCAGGTCGCTCATGACTCACTAAATTTCGTAATTCAGTTTGCAGCATTGTAAAACCAATGGGAGTCATATAATTTTTGATACTTGGTAACTTTAAGTCTGGGCGCTCTGGCTCCGTATACTCATCATCTTCTTTAGTAAAAGCCTTACTCACTACAAACTCCTATAATAGTAATCTGTTACTCTAAATTATATTACTCATTATAAAGCAGCCAGGATGAGTTAATGAAGTCAGTTTGAGATTTTTAGCAAATTGCTTTATTAAAAAGTCATTACTGTAGCCTGTTTGCTTACAACCAGGACTTTCTGGAGAGTTTCTGTGAGTTCCTGGCTGCAAGCAGCCAGACTACGCATGGCTAATTATGCCCAAAAACACAAGAGTTAGAACCACAGATTGGATTACACTCTTCCTGTTGTTTAGAATAGAGGCATTTTTAATTTTTTGGATATAGATTATGTTTGCTGTTATTTATCGAGGTTATATACCCTCTGAAAATGAAGAAGAGTATAAAAAACTATGGAAAGTTATCGCAAGTTACTTCATTGAAAATAGAGGGGCAATGGGATCTCGTTTACATAAAACTCATGATGGAGCTTTTCTGGCTTATTCGTGTTGGCCGGATAAGAAAACTCGTGATGAATCTTGGCCAGGAGAAGATGCTCCAAACGAAATCCTGCCAGCAGAAATAAAGGAAGCTATTATTCAAATTAGATCTCTTTCAGCACAGCCATTTGAAGAAATTCACTTGGATGTTCTGGAGGATAGGCTATTTACTAAATACTGAAATATCCTAATACATGATGATTTTCTGACTTGAGCGTGGTGACTCAATAAGGTTATATTTGCATTTTCTTTATAAGTCCTGCTTCCTGAGCGTTAAGTTTTTCTAGGCAAGATAAGGCTAAAACTCGCTCCATGTAATATGCTGGAATCATTTATTGAGAGAATCCCCTCATGTAATTTTATTATTGATTTCGTGATCGATAAACCCAAACCAATATGTTTTCCTGTTGTGTCACTAGAATTTAATGTGGTAAAGGGTTCCACTATTTTTACTCTATCACCTTCAAGCACACCAGGACCATCATCATCTACGCGAATAATCGCGGATTTATTTTGATACTCCAAGCTTATTAGCACCTCGTTATGGGCGTATTTAAGCGCGTTACTAATAAGATTGTTTACAGCAAAATATAAAATTTTTGGATCAAAAAATATCAATTCATTATCACTTTGTTGGTAATTAAATAACACTTTTATTTCATAGGACTGATGTGCTTTTACTAAATGTTCAAGCCACTTGCGTAGATTAAGTAGTTCCTTATTGATTTTAAGTTCATGTGTAGTACTTTGTGAGTAGAGTAAAAAAGTGTGAATTAACTGATTCAATTCTTGTATGTCTTCTTGGATGCTTTCAAAATGTTCTTGCTCTTTACTTGACTGGGTTTTAAGTTTTTTTAAAGAATCTAGTGCCAGCTGTATGGTATATAAAGGAGTGCGGACTTCGTGTGCGACAAATCGTGCCATATTTTGTTGTGACTGCATCAGTTTATTTATTTTATTACCCATAGCAACAACATTTTCATAGACACCTCTTAAAGTTGAAAAGCGATTTAGATTTACATCATAGTTAAAATGCCCCTGACTGTACTCTTGAGTTAATTTGTATATTTTTAAGCTATTTCTGCTGAATAGCCACGTGAGAACGGCCACAGCAAAAACAGCTAAAAAAGTCATTGTGAGGACAAAGTAGATTTGAATTTTTGACAATCGAAGTGAAAAATAGGGATAGTTTAGAGGGCCAACACTTATTATTTTGTCGCTATTAGGAATTTTAAAATAAATAGTTGTTATCGGTTTCTCATTCGCCGGATTCTCATAACCAATACCCTCATTTATTAATTCATTTTTTGCTTTTTGAGAAATATTTTTGTTATTAATTGATAAAAGTTTTAAGGGAATCTGATATTGACGTTGGAGCTTTTCTAATACGCCACTCCATTGGTTCATTGGGATACTATTTAACCTATTTAAAATGATCGCTCTCATCAAATAGGTTGAGTTGGAAATAATCTCATTCATCGTTGTGCCTACTTGGATTTTCAAAACAGAAGAGCTCTTATCAATCAATTTGTAGGCATAGGCATCATGGAGGCTATAAGTTAAAAACATAAGGTTTTTTTTATCTTTATAAACGATATGACCTGCACGCAATTGTTCTTTTTCTTTATCAGTAAAGGGCAGTGAATTCATCTCAATAACTTGCGCGACATGGCTGTTTAGCGGAAATAATTTCTTAAATTCACCATGAGAACCTTGTGATTTGTTTGACTTTAGTACTATTTGCTCGAGTACTGAAAAATTGCCTATTTCTAAAATGTCATGAACTTTTTGAGAGCTTATTCGTATTGAGTATGTAAAGGATAGATAAAACGCAAACAGGATAAAAAAGAGTATTAATAAAGAGGCGAAGATTGTTTTTAGGTATAATTTTATCATTTATCTTTCCATGAGTCCGATAAAAGTAGATATCCTTTTCCATAAATAGTTTTAATTCGATAAGGATTCTCAATGTTATCACCTAACATCTTCCTTAATCTTGATATCTTAAGGTCGATACTTCTGTCTACACCATCATATTCTCTGCCACGTAATGCATAAACAATATTATCCCTACTCAAAACAGTATCAGCATTCTTTGCGAGTAGTGTGAGTAGTTCATATTCAGTTGGACTCAAATCAATTAGTTTTCCAGCATAACTTACATTTCTTTTTATTAGGTCAATTATTAAATTATCAAATTGAATTTTTTGAGGCTCTACGGTTAGTTTCGGCCTCCTTAAGAGTGCTGCAATTCGTGCTTTTAATACCTCTTCTTTAACTGGTTTGGTTACATAGTCATCTGCGCCAAGTTTAAGGCTAGTTACCTCGTTTTGCTCACTGTTTAAGGCAGTTAACATTAAAATTTTACCACGATACTCATCGCGTACGGTCTCACAAATCTGCTCACCATTCATCCCAGGCAACATGATATCAAGAATCACTAAATCGGGCTGTTCTCTAATAATGCGATAGGCGGCGCTATCTCCTCGAGACTCTGTAGCAACATGATATCCTTCATCAGTAAGCATTTTTTTTAAATACTTGACTAATTTGGAGTTATCTTCAACCAACAATATATTTATGTTCATCGTTTATATTTCTATGCGGTTTAATATTAGTGTAGTCATGTTGGTCTAGAATTCCCAAATACTAGGTATACGTCTTATAAAAACCACAAGCCAAATAAAAATCAGTTAAAAAGTGTTGAGAGATAGAGCCGTTCGTAATTCCCCTACTCCTGTCTAAGTATATCCAATTGATACAAAGATTATACAATTAGCGATTTGTGTTTCGGTATAATGGATTTATAAGTCGAAGGAGAACAGCATGAAAGCAAAAATTATCAAATTAATGGCATCATTTAGAGAGGATTTAAGTAGGACTAACAGCACCGAGTCTGAGGTGGAACGGATTAGGAAGACAGCCAATATAGAACAAGTAAGTGTGGCCACAGTGGTGGGTAATAGCATTCCTGAAACCCATGGTTATGGACCCGTGAATAAAGATACAGTTTTTGGCGCTGCATCACTGAGTAAGCCAGTATTTACTTATCTGGTATTAAAGCTTGCAGAAGCAGGCAAACTCTCCTTGGATATGAAGAGGCTTAATGACATTTTGCCCTTTAAGGACTTTTGTCAACAACATGGTTTTGCATGGAAAAATGATGAAGAAATCAATGAAGCAGATATGGCGCGCATTAATGCATTTACCCCGGCTATGATTCTTGCTCATAAAACGGGATTTGATTTAAATCGAAAAAATGAAGTGAATCATCAGTTTGAGCCTGGCCAAGAATATTATAGGTATTCAGGATTACCTTTGTTTTATTTGCAGAAAGTGATTGAAAAACTTCACGAGCCCAAACTTGCTTTAATGCCGGATAATGATTTTTTTGAGGAAAATAAACTGTATGTTTCAATCAATCCTCCAAATCTAAGATATACAATTTTTGATAATACGGGGATAGGAACATCCAGTACCATAGACTTAAACGCACTTAATTGTAATTTACAAAAGCTTACTGATGTCCAGGAGCTTAATCCCTATTTACCCAAAATTCTTGAAGAAGTAGCAAAACGTGGTCATACCGCAAACCTTGATGTGCTTGCTAAGAAATATGTGTTTAACCCTTTACATATGAACCACAGCAGTTTTGGAAAAAAACCCTGTGCAGCAAATACATTAACCACAACCGCGGAAGATTATGCACTATTTGTGCAAGCTTGGATGAATGATGAAACATTGCAATATGCTTTTAATCCCCAAATTCTTATGACGCAGGATCCTTGGGCGAAAGAAACGGTGTCAGATCACCAGGATTTAAAATATGCAGCTGAATGTTTGGGCTTTCAACTGGAGGTCGATGAAAATGGCAAGCCACTTACCGCGTTTAAGACCGGTGACATGGGACCATGGCGAGGGTGGGTTGCAATCGATTTAACTGGTGATTTAAAAGAAAGGAAAGCAACAGTTTATTTTGCAAAGGGGCCAAGTGAAGGAAATGGACATATTCTTGCTGAAACACTCATCAAACCCTATTTCCAATTGGAGCATGCGATGAGGTGGTTTAAAGAGAAATATGGTTTTGCCACCGGTTGGGAAGAAAATTGGGAGGCGCTGCAAAATGTACGATGTAATCGCGGAATGCACTATCAAGAACAATCACCGAAAATATCTCAATCTCCAGAAGAAGTTACTGGCCCCATTGATAGTACAAAAAAAATGTTTCAACTGATGCCACCCAAACAAGAGTTAGCATTAAAAACGCTTCAATCTGAAGAGCAAGAAGCACGAACACATGTATCCATGCAAGAAGGTGAATCAATAAGAACTGAAGAAAGAATGCCAGAGGAGCAAACATTTCATCCGACACCATTTTCTAATTCTTATGGCTCTTACTCTTAGTATTTAATTTGCTTGTAGAGGGACAATGCAGACGCTTCCTGCACCCTCAGGTCTACTTTTGTTACTAGAGTTTAAGTAAGATGTGGCGATGGTTTCCAGCCGCCGAATAGGCTTTCTAATTGTTTGGCGACGAGAAGCGCTACATCATCCAGCCAAGGTTTAGCTATGACTTGCACACCAATGGGTAATCCTTCTTTTGACGTGCCGCAACGTACAACCACACTGGGATTTCCACCTAGGTTATAACTCATACAATAAGAAAGGTCCATAATTTCTTTCAGTGCCATACCATGTGGTTTCGCACAAGTAGCAACTACGGGACAAAGGATAATGTCATATTTTTGAAAGAAACCAAGTAGTTCGACGCGAAATTGATCCATGGCTCTGATTCTGCTGTTCATTTCAGTCACAGAGAGGTTACAGGCTTCGGCCAAGTGCAAAAATTGTTGGTACAGTGATGATATTTGTGGATTACCAAAGAGTTGTTGCGTTTCTTTATGCCCTTTAGCTCCGTCACCGCCTAAAAATGCAGCCTCCCATACTAGTGGCCAGGTTTTACTAAGACATTCGGGGCGATTTTCATCGACAATGCCAACAAAATCTTTGAGTGCAAAAGCTGCATTTTTAACCGTGTCTTGGATATCTTGTGTTGGTGTTCTATTGCCATCGTCTGTATAAAAAGCAACACGTAAATTTTTTAGTGATGCAGGGCTGGAGGAGTGAAGAGGTACAGGCATAGTATGTGGATCATAACCATCAGGCCCAGCTATGATAGATAAACATAACAGCAAATCATCAACAGCGCGTGCCATAGGGCCTGTTACTACAAAATGGCTAAGTAGGCCTAAATCTAAACCAAAACCTCCTCCGGTATTGGGAACACGATATTGGCTTGGTTTTAAACCAGCCACACCGGAGAAATGAGATGGGACACGAATACTTCCTCCCCCATCAGACCCAATTCCTAATGAAGAGCATCCTGCAGCAAGCGTGGCTCCTTCACCGCCACTACTTCCACCACAGGTGCGTGAAAAATTATAAGGGTTTTTGGTTTGGCCATAGACCAGATTATCTGATTCTGGGCAGATGAGCATCTCGGGTACATTAGTCATTCCAATAATAATTGCCCCTGCATTTCGTAAACGAGAGACAGCAGTTGCTTCTTGCATCTTTTGATTTTTAAAAAAATCACGAAAACCCAAACTGCCACACGAAGTCACAAAATCATTTACAAAAAAAGCATCTTTGATGGTTACAGGTAGACCATGTAATTTGCCCAATGGCAAACCTTGAGCAATAGCTTGATCTGCTAATTTTGCTTGCTTTAATGCGTTCTCGGCGGGTAAGACTTGTTGCAGGGAATTAATAATAGGATTGATCTTATCAATTCTATCTAAATAAGCTTGCATGACTTCAACACAAGATAAGTTTTTGGATTGTATTTTTTGTAATGTCTCTGTCGCTGACATATAATAAATTTCATTCATAAAAATTTCCTTATCAAATCTTTACCATTGGGCCAGTTCCACAATAATCCCATCAGGACCTTCAATGTAAACAAGTTTGCGTTTATGAAAGCTTAAAATGTCACTTATAATTCGTACACCATTACTTTTTAGTTTTTCGATTTCGAACTCAATATCGTCAACAACAAAGCAGATATGGTTATAACCTACTTTATCGAGTCGATTGATATAGGGGTCATATTGTGGTTCTGGAGAATAAAAATGAAGTAGTTGAATTTCAAAGCGTGGATTTGAGTCTTGAAGCACAAGTGTGACATGATCTGCCTTCAAGTTTTTTATATGCATATAATTGGCAAAACGCTCACCCTCTATGATGACGGAACGTTCTTCCACAAACCCCAAGTGTGAAAAAAATTCTTTAGCAGTTAGTAAGTTGGTTACTGCGACAGTAACATGATCTATATTTTTTATCACAAAATCTTCCTGGATTAAGTGCTTATTTATTAATACAGATTATAGACTAAGATCTCTTGATGTCCTGTGAGTCGTGGAAGAGGGGTGTCTTACTTTAAATACATTTGCATGAAATATTTATAATGAAAGATAACAAAATACTCATTTTCTCTAAATGAGAAAGCTTACCTGTAGAAGCAGAATATCAGCTAAAAAGTCCAAACTGCCTGTTTCAGACTTATCCAATCCATAAACAAATAAATTACCTGTTTTGGGCATATTGGAAACATGGTTTTATTAGGTGTGATTTTTGCGAAATACCCTTAATATTTCTCTAATAATTTAAGAATAACATTGGGTCAATTGGTTTAAATTGCGGCCTAAATTCTTATGGGTAAGAAACAAAATTATGTTATTTCAGATGGATTAATAACAGTTAAAAAAGGAATGCTTCTCCTTGCCTTAGCAGAATATTTTAATCTTCAACATGACGACATTGTTGGTATTACTAATTCTAAAAAACCAGAAATTGCATTTACTAAAAAAGGCATGGATAAAATTCTGAGTAAAGGCGATGATGCTATTTTTCCCAATAAGAATACAACAAATCGCTCAATAAAAATTGCTGATATTGATGAAGTGCTGCGAGCTTTATCATCACAAGCCATTTTTAAAAAGTTCCCAATGTTTTTTTTAATCGCAGATGAAAAAAAATATGCTGATCTGAATCAAACAATTGGAGATATCGAGCTAATTGAACGTTGTGACAGCATGCAAATGATGTGGAAACAATGGGGTAATGTTGGCTTACCACATCTTATTTCTTCTCATCAAGCGTTACAACGCTTACTTGCCACAAAAATGAGTAAGCCATTGGCTAACGAATTTAATGATAAGCATATAAAAAATAATGGTCTTAGTATTGAGTATCAATGTGAAATTTATGGTAACCAACTGTATGGAGCAAAGCTATTAGATATTTGGCATGAATATTTATTAAATACGGATTCTGCAACTAAAAATCCAAATGATTTTCTGCAATGGGTTAGCGGGTTATGCCCCAAAAAATTAAGCGAATTTGATATTAATTTAAGTGAAATACCCAAAGTTAATTATATGGTTAGTCCCACACAAAGAGAGCCATGGTTATTACATTTTAAAAAAGGAAATATTGTAGAAGGTAAGAATGTTCCAAAGGGCAATACACCTGGGGAAGAACTAGAAATAATTTATGCTCTGGGTAATTCTGAAGGAGATACTATAGATTTTTTTGGTGGGCCGAAAAAAAGAGGGACTATCAATCACTCGAGCTTTTTTGGAGGTGGCCAAGTCGATGGCGCAGGACGAATTATTTTACGGTCTAAAATGAATGGTAGTACAGGTAGTATCGAATGGTTTTTTCATTCTATGGATAACAATAGCGGACATATTAAACCAGACGACCACATGACGTTAAAAATTTTAACAAGACTCGAAACACTAGGTTTAGATTTAACGGCCATTTTATGGGTATCTAAATGGGGATCCGTGGGGCAACGGGGAGAAACAGCTGCTCTCGCATTGCAACGCTTAAGAGGTAGTGTGAACCAAAGCGATTTAAGAGTCGTTAATTCAATCGATTCTTTAGATACAACCTCTAATCGTTTAGGCAAAATAGCTGAATTTGCAAACAATGGTGCAATTCAAAAATTACATCAATATTTGATAATGAGAAGCTTCAAAATTACTGTAAATGAAGCAGCTCATACTGCGTTACTCATTAAAGATGCTCTTCATAAACATGCAGATCAATTGCCCAGTGCCCCACTCACACAACAGAAAACACTAAAACAATTAGAGGAGTTAGGTGATTTGGCTGTCGGATTATTGAAAAACATAGGTATTAGGGCACCCGCATTTGAAGCTGAAGTAGCCAATATAATTGATATGTGTAGAAAAAAATCGTGTTTGCAACCAAGTCAAAGTAGTGACTCTTTCTTTGCAACGAAAGCGCCTGATATGAAAAAAGAAGAAGCAGGAAGCGATTTGCAAAGCAATGCTACACCGTAAGAGCCTGATTAACCAGGCCAAATCAGGAACATTCGCTAGGGATATGTGCTTGTTCCGATATTACATCCCTCATCGCTGTAACAGCTTCAAGTAAGGTATGCGTTGATTGCTATCCTAAGAACCACTGCAGTTTGCCTCACCATCGTCGTGAGCAGTGCCTTTTAGAATTTTTGCGCATCAAGTTCCAATTGCCTCAGGTGCAATGATTTGAATTCTATTTTGGGGAGTTGGTTTAAAAGAAGGGGGATGTTCCATTGGACGGGTCGTCAGGAGGATTGTTTGATTGTAAATATTCCTGTACCTCTGGTAATTGTTCAGCCCAATTCAAATAATCACTTAGGGAAATATATGGGCTTTTTGTAGAGCCAAATGGTTGGTTTGGATTGACCAATTCAATGGGTTTGCGCAAATCGGCCACTTTTGTGTTCTCATGAAGGACCTGCTTACTTTCCAAGAATTTGATGAGCAAATAAAATGAAAGTGAGCTTGGGCGGTAATGTCCGCTACTATTGCTAATGTGGGTAATTACTCCATTGTTGACGACCCACATCCCGGCACATCGTACACTATGACCCGCACTCAAAGACGAATGATGGAATTTACCCGCTTGATGGGGATGAGTAAGAAACTCATTTTCATTATGGCACCAAATAAATGCAGTTGAACCATAGGTCGTCCCCATTTTAAAGCTGTAATTTTTCATTTGTCTTGAATTTAATTTCTGGGTGTTTTCATCGCTATTTTTAAGCTTTGAAACCAGATAATTTTGATCCTGAATCATACTAATGGTTGCCACATGTGCTTCCTGCAAATTGTAATCAATTAAATTAATTTCATGCTTTTCCTTAGAAACCCGGTTTTGAGTGAGCACTTCATGATTTTCTAACCAGAGAAAAAATGGCGTCGAATCATTACTTTTTATCCAGTCTAAAAATGCTGAATTTAGCCCAGAATTTTTATGGGATAATTGATTCATATTAAATTCAAATTGCCGATGTATGGGATCAATTTTTTCGAGATAGGTCCCACTGAATAATTTTAATCGTGATGGGGTATTCGATTGGTTACGTACTTTTAAATGCTCAATCATCTTGTCACGATGGATATGATATGGTTTGGCACTGGCTAAGAAGGATTCGAGTTTACCGAGGTATTGTGACTTATGATGTGCTTTTTTTTGTAATGATACAATCCAATGATCAATACGGTCTTTTACTTTTTTGTGGCTTCCACTTGGTCTTTGATCGAGAGTGTCATGACGTTCTGCAATATAGCGAGCACACAGTTTGTTTATTTGCGATAAAGCTTCTTTTCGAACGAGGATGGTGTCTGCATAGTGCTTTTCCAATTGATGGTATTTTGTTAATGCATCAGTAATTTCAATAATAACTCTATTTTCTTTATCGTAATGAGAATAAAGCAAAATAGTTTGCCATTCATTAATTGAATAAATATCACGACCAGTTATCTTGGACATTGAGATGACTCACTGTTCTTGAAAAGAATTATGAGTAGATTAATTGTTAATCATTAAGGAAAAATTATGTCTAATTAGGGTTTTTGCGAAGCATGTCCTCATAGAGGATAAAAGGTGTTTCCATTAAGAAAACAAAAGATAAAGCCTTGTAGTCTTACGAGAATTCAGTTCTTGTTATGGAGGGACTATTAGGGCTATTTAAATGAGTTATTCTTAAATCTACTCAATATCCAGTTTAAGGAATTCAATGGTATAGTTTTTTTCAAGAGCGGATAATGAAATCACAATTTAAGATAAATTTTACAAACAAAAATAAATTCCTTTATTCATAAAGAGTTATCTGAATTGATGACGTCTGGTCTTCTGATTACAGACAAGACGAGTCAATTCAGTGGCTTTTAAAATAGTAAAACTCACTCTTAGATGCATGCGTACTAAAATCCACGGCAGGTTTTAATCTAAAATTGCATGCTAAAAGAAGGTTTTTCATCATTGGCGTAATATTCATCATCCGCATCACTATCTGATGGCTTAGCTAAAGACGCTCTGCGGATCACTCCAGTTGCCAAATCAATTTGAGATATTTTTTCAGGACAGGCCTTTATGGAAACAATAGGCCTCTTCAGCGTTTCTTCCAGCATAAATGCGAGTAAAAATCCAGGAAGCTCCGAGTTTTCGTGCTCTTCCTCTTCTTCATTAACATAATCAGGATAAGGTCCATAAATCACAGTAATTTGAGTTGATGGACTATGCAAGTCGACATTATTCTCCTGTAAATACCTCGTTATATCTCTAAAATCTTCATTTAAAAATTCATTTATCTCTGTTGTTGCTAATTGTAAATGGCTGTCTAGAACCACGTGGTGTTCGGCATTGGTAATGATCAAGCGCGTGCAATATTCGAGAGAGCTCTCCTGAAGACTAATAGAACCATTACAATCTTTAAATATAAAAACACCCATTCCCTCTTGTTTAAGATGTGGGACTGCATTTCTCAAAACAAGTTGAGGATCCATTTTTAACTCAGGGGACACGGAATATCGATCATAAAGATTAACACACCAATCCGGATTTAGCTGATGATTGGCAATGATTTTTTGAATAAATTCTGGCCATTGTTCTTCACTTTGATAACCTGATTGAGTCATCGTGCAAACTTTCTTTAACTTACCATTACCTTCACTTTTATTTAAGGTTGATTTTCGTCCAGAAGGTTCATTTAAGTCGAATAGCCTTAACTTCTTGGTTACTGTGGCTATTTTTTTATCTAGCTCATTATTTCTATTAAAAATACTGTATTTTCTTTTCATCCGAGTAGGTTCCCATTCAAAAATCAAAATGACTGTCGTTAAGTCAGGATGGAGGGGCAGCAAAGAGGGGCATGCCCCATTTGCTTTTACTCACCATTTCTTTTACAGACAAATAATTAAATTAGCGTGTAAATAAGGGCTGAGTGTGCAGCTATCGATAATTGTTTTAATTATATATGAACGATAGCCCTTAGGGAGCAGTTCGTTTCTTTATCTAGGATAAGGAAACGGATTGTTCCCACTTGCGAAACAGCTCAAAAAGCTTTTTGGGCTACGATTCGCAGTCGGGTTTATTTCCTCGAATTTGTCCTCTAAAAAATGGATAAACGGTTTGATATTATCGAGTGATTTAGCAAATTCCATAGGAGTTAATCCCTCACCATTCACCGATTTTAACATGGTAGCCACTGCGGCCCTATCTTTATTTGCAAGAAAACATACCAGTCTACAAGGCACTGCGAGTGGAGAAAGATTACTTTCTAGAGCCCATGTCATGAATAACGGTATGTAATGGAGGATCGTCTTTATTCTGGTTATCATTAAAAATACTAACCCCAATAATACTATAGGAGGAAGCGGCAATACGCGGTTGCATTTTGGCGGTCGGTATGTAATAGCTAAATAATCGTTCGGAATTAATTTGACATAAGCTTCGAAGCGATTGGGATTTATAATTGTCGTTAAAGTGATCGATACCCCCAAAAATAACCACTCCTTTCATTTCCTCTGGCGATAGTCCATCGGTAAATTTTTTTACAATAGCTTCTGAATATTCATTTCTTAACCGCACGCCAACGGATAATCCACGTGCTTCTGTAAGTTTATTTCTTACTCGGGACATCTGTCTTACAGAGGTTTGTAGTTCCTTCAATATTTTATTAAAATAGCCTGTTGGATCAACATCAAAGCTTTCGCCTGAATTATTGCCAGAAAACGTATATTCTAATTTTTTACCTGCCCCAATAAAACAAGAATCTATCATCGGTAAGTCATCGCCATAAACCGATATCTGGTGTTCTTTTGCATAACTAATAATAGAAGACCAGGGAATTTCTCTATTATCCCCTACGGTTTCCATAGTCATATGAGCAATGTAATCTTTTACCTCTTGAGGTTCCGAACCATCTAGTCTCGTGTCAGGATTAGCAAGAAATTCTTGCACCGCTGAACTACAAGCTGGAATCTCAAGGAATAATTTTGTTACATTGCCCTTGTCAATTAATTGAAACAGTTCTTTTCGAGCAGCAGATTGGTTATGACATTCACCAACGCAAATAGGTCCATCAGCCAATAATGCATTTTGTTGTTCTAATCGACTATACATACATCAACTCCAAATGTAACAACACTTAACATTTAGTATAGGAGTCAATTGCGATGCATGGTTAATATTTGATCAGTTTTATGGGTGCCAGGTTTTAGGAGAAAAAGAATGTAGAATGGAATTTAAAAAAATTTCTTATTGGTTTTATAAAAATTACTATTTCAAACGAATTGTTGGATAAAACAGATAGAAAAACTCTCAAGAATACCAGAGTTTAAGAGGGGATACCCTCAAGAGAACAATTCTTAAAGAACTCAAAGACTCTTTAGAAGAGGTAACGACAGAAGATGAGCTGAAAGAGATAAAAGCAAATTTCTTTAAATCTGAAGAAATGAAAATCATCGACACAGCCCAGGACCGCTCAACCTATATATTAGGAAAGCTTCGTCTAAAGCATACAGATTCCCATGTGGCGGTTGAGAAAATATTTAAAGAGGCTAAAGCAAGGATCTCAGGGCTTGGGTCTGCTCCGAGCAATAATCTTTAGCCACGAATTGAAACTACGCTCTAATGGGAGTAATTACCACCCGCTTTGGGGCTCCATTGCCAAAAACGAACAATTTGGTCTATACAGTTGAAATCTAGAACTTAAGATTTTATATATTGAATCTTTTTTGCAACGGAGCCGGTTTTTGCACGCTACTATAAATTAGCTTTTGACCTGGCTTATTCATTGAATGCACCATCGTTACCTCTTGAGCGTAAGTTGGAATCCCTGTAACTTTATTTATAATAAGAAACATATCACATAATTCGAATATAGCTTGCTATTAAAACATAAGCTAACATGAGGGGATGTTCATCAAAACCAAAGAGGATGCAAAGAGGTATGCAGGACTCTGGACTTCTTTTAATCACAATGGCATTTTTATTAGGTATTCGTCATGGTTTTGATTTGGATCACCTGGCTACCATTGACGGAGTCACACGAATCGTCAGTGCCAATCGCCTGCTTGCCAAAAGTGTAGGATGTTTATTTTCTCTCGGACATGGTTTTGTAGTGATTTTAATCAGTTTAATTGTGGGTAGTGGATTTAAATTAGCTCATATTCCCCAATGGTTAGACGGAGTTGGCAACAGTATTTCTATTACTTTTTTATTGGTCTTTGGCGCATTAAATCTTTGGAATGTTTTTCAAGATCCCTCTAAATCGCCTTTGCCTACAAGTTTTAAAAACTATGTAACAAAAAGAGTAATCCAGAAAAAATTTAATCCTTTTTTTATTATTCTTATTGGTGCTCTTTTTGCTCTTTCTTTTGATACAGTAAGCCAAGTTGTTTTATTTTCTCTTTCAGCAAGAGCTATGTCTGGTTTTTTCTTTTCGGGGTTATTAGGAGTTGTCTTTATGCTGGGGATGATGATGTCTGATGGATTAAATGGATTGTTTGTTTCAGCGTTAATTCAAAGGACTGATAATATTTCTCTCATATTTTCTCGCTTTACTGGCTTATTGATTGCGCTATTTAGTCTTATTATTGCTATGATTAGTTTGAGTAAAATGCATAATTAAAAAATTTAACATTGAGTCCGTGATGCATGAATTATGGCTGTGTAAAAGTGTTCTCGAAATCATAAAGCAAAAAGTACTTGAAAAAAAATGTACGCATGTTAAAAAAATTGTTTTAGAGATGGGGAGCCTTGCTGCAATTGATAAAGCAGCTTTAATTTTTAGTTTTAATATAGTAACAGAAGGGACTTTTGCCCAAAACGCAACGCTTGAGATCATTGATATCCCAGGAGAAGCATTTTGTGAATCGTGCCAAAAATTAGGACCTGTGCAACAGTATTATGATGCATGTCAAATCTGTGGTAGTCATGCATTAAATATTACTCAAGGCGAGGAATTACGTGTTCAATCAATGGTGGTGGAATAATGTGTGGAATTTGTGGCTGCTCTGAAGAAAATCATGAGGCTCATGCGCATAGTCATGAGCACCGGCATCATGTTCATGAGGAGCATTTCGTTCATATAGAGCAAAATATTTTAGCGAAAAACCACCAATTTGCGCTTGATAATAAAAAGTACTTAAGCAATAAAAATGTGTTGGCATTAAATATCATGTCCAGTCCAGGATCAGGTAAAACGACTCTTTTGGCGAAAACAATTCTGGATCTAAAAAATGAACTTGAAATTGCTGTTGTCGTTGGGGATCAGCAAACACAGTACGATGCGGAACAGATCAAAGCCAGTGGTGGTCATGCCATACAAGTTAATACAGGAAAAGTCTGTCATTTAGATGCACATAGTGTTCGTCATGCATTAGAAGATCTTTCTTTAAAGGAAGGATCCATCGTGTTTATTGAAAATATAGGTAATCTTGTTTGTCCTGCGATGTTTGATTTAGGTGAACAATTTAAAGTAGTTATTCTTTCGGTGACTGAAGGAGATAATAAGCCACTTAAATACCCCGATATGTTTCGTTGTGCCGATTTACTGGTCATCACTAAAATGGATTTACTTCCCTATGTGAATTTTGATCCTGCGCAATGCCTCGAATACGCACGTCGAATCAATCCTAATATTGAATCCTTAATGCTTTCGACCGTTAATAAGGAAGGTCTAAATGATTGGTATGAATGGTTAAAAAGTAAGCATATTGTAATGCCTGAGTAGAGTTAATGGAGCGATTACGAATAACCATTCAAGGGCAAGTACAAGGAGTTGGCTTTAGACCTTACGTTTACCAATTGGCAAAGCAGCTTCAATTAACAGGCTGGGTACAAAATAATGGTCTAGGAGTATTGATTGAAATCCAAGGAGTTGAAGCCCACCAATTTATTTCTCATTTAAAAGCAAATTTACCACCGCTTGCTAAGGTCCATCGTATTCAACCTGAAACGATCCCTATAAAAATCAATGAACTGTTTTTTCAAATTATTGAAAGTCAAAAAGACAAAGGAAATACAATTATTCCTCCTGATATCAGTATTTGTGCTGAGTGCTTGCAAGAACTCTTTTCCGCACAAAGTCGTTATTATCGTTATCCCTTTTTAAATTGCACCCATTGTGGCCCCAGATTTACAATTACACGCAGTCTTCCTTACGATCGTGACCAAACCTCCATGGATTTCTTCCCTTTGTGTAACGAGTGTATGGCAGATTACTCTAATCCAGAAAATCGTCGCTATCATGCGCAGCCTACTGCTTGTCGTCATTGTGGCCCCCAACTTTCGTTACCTATAGAAGAAATAGCACGATGTATTTTGCAAGGTGAAATTATTGCCTTCAAAGGACTGGGAGGTTACCAACTTATTTGTGATGCTCGAAATGAAGCCACTGTATTGAAGTTACGAGAGCGAAAAAATCGAGATGCCAAACCCTTTGCTCTGATGGTTGCTAACACTTTAAGTGCTAAACGCTTTGTAAAAATCAGTAAACAAGAGCAAAACTTATTGGAAAATGCTGCACGCCCAATTGTTTTATTAAGGAAGGAAGATGGATTGATTTGTAATGCATTAGCCCCAGGTTTAAACAAACTGGGAATAATGCTTCCTTATACGCCATTACATTATTTACTGTTTAATGCTTTTGCAGGGAATATAAACGGTTGTGACTGGTTAAATGAATTTCAATCCATGATCTTAGTAGTAACCAGTGCAAATATAGGCGGTGAACCGCTTATTATTGAAGATGATTCAGCAAAGCATGAGCTGAAAGAAATAGCAGATAAAATTGTTTCCTATAATCGCCAAATCCTCACTCGCGTAGATGACTCAGTGATGCACTTGGTCAATCATGCCCCTATGTTTATTCGCCGCTCTCGTGGATTTGTACCAACCCCAATAGAACTACCTTATGCAATTCCCTCGACGCTGGCAGTAGGTGGTCATCTAAAAAACACGTTTTGTATTACTCGTGGTCAAGAAGCATTTGTTTCGCAACATATTGGTAGTTTAAACAATAAGGCAACCATTGAATTTTTTCACGAATCATTAAACCATTTGCTTGATTTCTTAAGCGTAAAGCCAGAACGAATTGCTCATGATTTACACCCTGATTTTTACACCACACGCTTTGCAAAAGAATATGGACTACCTACTTTTGCAATACAACATCACCATGCTCATTTGGCCTCAGTTGTAGCAGAACATGGCATTCAAAAACGTGTTTTAGGTTTAGCTCTTGATGGATATGGATATGGTCTCCATGGTGAGGCTTGGGGCGGGGAGCTTTTTATATTAGAGCATTCGACTTGTACTCGGATTGGATCTTTTTTCCCTCTGTTACAACCTGGAGGAGAAATTGCAGTACGCGAGCCTTGGAGGATGGCCGCAAGTATGTTGTACCATTTGGGCCGAGGCAAGGAAATTGCAACACGTTTTGCAGATTATCCACAAGCGAACGCAATACATCAACTGTTGAACAAGAAAATAAATAGTCCTGGCACGAGTAGTTGTGGTCGTTTATTTGATGCAGCAAGTGCTTTATTGGGAATTCAATTGATATCACACTATGAAGGACAGGCAGCTCAGAGTTTAGAAAGTCAGGTCACTCAATTACAAATAATCCCCAATGGGTGGCGAATTAAGGACAATCATTTTAACCTGTTACCCTCTTTTGAATTGTTAGCAAATAAAACTTCTCCAATTGAAGGAGCTAATCTTTTTCACGGTACACTCATTGCTGGGCTTAGCACATGGATTCAGGGGATATGTCGAGAAAGAGCAATGGATATGGTAGTATTAAGTGGAGGTTGCTTTTTGAATCAAATATTATCGGAAGGATTAACTAAGGCTTTGAACGAGGTTGGTATCAAATCCTTTTTACCACGCGTTCTTCCACCAAATGATGGAGGCATTTCCCTGGGACAAGCCTGGGTTGCCGGAATAAAAGGATAATTTATGTGCTTGGCAATCCCTGCACAAATTACACAAATTCTTGATGATGCCCGAGCAATAGTTAATTTAGGCGGTATTACTAAAGAAATCTCAATTGCGTTATTAGAAAAAATTGCTGTGGGTGATTATGTGATTATCCACGTTGGCTATGCATTAACACGTTTAGATGAAGATGAAGCACAAAAAACCTTAGAATTATTTGCCCAAATGCTGGAGGGCGCTTCTGTATGAAATATATTGAAGAATTCCGCAATGGGGATTATGCAAAAGTACTTGCTAAAGAAATTGCCGCTATTGTTAATCCCAATAGACATTATCAGTTTATGGAGTTTTGTGGTGGCCATACTCACGCCATTCATCGTTATGGGATTCCCAGTTTACTTCCAGATAATGTGGAAATGATTCATGGACCAGGGTGTCCTGTATGTGTCTTGCCTATGTCAATCACCGATAAAGCCATTGCATTGAGCGAGAAGCCCAATATTATTCTCTGTACTTACGCCGATATGATGCGAGTTCCCGGAACAGGGCAGATAAGTTTGTTGCATGCTAAAGCAAAAGGCTCTGATGTGCGTATGATTTATGCAGCAAGTGATGCTTTAAAAATTGCTCAAGAAAATCCGCAAAAAGAGGTTGTATTTTTTGCTATAGGGTTTGAAACTACTACTCCACCAACGGCTCTAGTCATTAAACAAGCTAAAAAATTGAAACTCACTAATTTTAGTGTTTTTTGCAATCATGTTTTAACCCCAGTCCCTATGGAGCATTTATTACAATCCAAAGAAGTCAAATTGGATGGTTTTGTAGGACCTGCTCATGTCAGTATTGTTATTGGCAGCAAACCCTACGAAGCGGTAGGTCAAAAGTATAACAAACCCATTGTGATTTCCGGTTTTGAGCCATTAGATGTGTTACATTCTATTTTGATGTTAATACGTCAAATCAATGAAGGGCGATGTGAGGTAGAAATTCAATATACTCGAGCTGTAACTCGTTCTGGTAATTTGCTATCACAGCAGGCTGTGGCAGATATTTTGGAATTACGCGATCAATTTGAATGGCGTGGCTTAGGTTTTATTCCACAAAGTGCTTTAAAAATAAGAGCTGAATATGCTGAATTTGATGCAGAAAAACGTTTTGAATTACCTGATGTTATCGCCAAAGAACACAAACAATGCCTGTGTGGGGAAATACTACGCGGTGTAAAAAAACCAATGGAATGTAAATTATTTGCCAAAGTCTGTGTTCCAGAAACTCCTTTGGGGTCGTGCATGGTTTCTTCTGAAGGTGCATGTGCCGCAGTGTATGCTTATGGACGGATTCATGCATGATGACGGAAACAACAAGTAGGAAAAAATTAAAAGCGCCAAATCTTAATTTTAAAGAGGGGGTCATTAATTTAACTCACGGCAGTGGTGGACGAGCGATGGCTCAGCTCATCGATCAAATGTTTTTGAAAGCTTTTGATAATCACTGGTTGAGAGAAAAAAATGATCAGGCCTGTTTTGCAGTATCTACGGGTCGGATGGTTATGACTACGGATGCGCATGTTATCTCTCCCTTATTTTTCCCAGGTGGCGATATAGGTTCTTTAGCTATTCATGGGACTATAAATGACATTGTGATGTCTGGTGCAAAACCATTGTACCTATCAGCCAGTTTTATTTTAGAGGAAGGATTCCCATTGGCCGATTTGCAAAAAATTGTTGTTTCGATGACTCATGCGGCGAAACATGCCAATGTCTCCATTATTACTGGAGATACCAAAGTGGTTGAACGTGGAAAAGGCGATGGTGTTTTTATTACAACCACGGGTATTGGTGTATTGCCTTCGGGAATTCATGTTTCTGGAAATAGAGCAAAGCCAGGCGATAGTGTAATTGTCAGCGGACACATTGGTAATCATGGGGTTGCTATTATGGCGCATCGTAATAATTTGCAATTTCAAACAACAATACAATCGGATACTGCTTCATTACATGATTTAGTATCATGCATGATCAGCGCAGTGCCTGATATTCATTGTATGCGTGACCCCACTCGTGGAGGTCTGGCAACTACATTAAATGAATTGGCACAGCAATCTAATGTTGGATTTATTATTGAAGAAAGTAAAATTCCAATTCAAACCGAAGTTGCTAGTGCCTGTGAATTGTTAGGACTTGATGCTTTATATGTAGCCAATGAAGGAAAGTTAGTTGCTATTTGTTCTCCAAATGATACAGAAAGATTATTAGCAGTAATGCATTCACATCCTTTGGGCATGCATGCAGAAATAATTGGGGTAGTCATTGAAGACCCTCGTCATTTTGTGCAGCTTAAAACAAAATTGGGTGGTATGAGAATTGTTGATTGGTTGGTAGGAGAACAATTGCCAAGAATTTGTTGAGGTGAGAAACGTTTACTAAAGGAATTTTATGACAACTAATAATCTCAGCTATTTTTTACCCTACAACAGATTGCAACATTTATTGCAAGGCTTAATAGATGCAGGATACTCCTGTGTTGGACCCCAAGTACGTGATGGAGCTATTGTTTATGATGTACTTCAGCACATGGATCAATTACCCTGGGGAATTCAAGATGATCAAACCCCAGGGAGTTATCAATTAAAAAAAATTGATAAACACAAAGCTTTTGCTTTTGCAAATGGTCCACAAGCAATCAAGCCTATTTTATTTAAACCACAGGAAACGGTGTGGAAAGTGGTACGCAACGATGAAGGAAAATTAATCTTTCAACCCTATCTGGCAGAAGAAAAGCCTGTTGCGATTATTGGTGCACGTTCATGTGATTTAAGCGCGATGAGTATCCAAGATAAAGTTTTTATTGAAAGTAAGCATCCTGAGCCACGTTATAAAAAACGACGGGAACAATTATTTGTGGTCGCCGTCAATTGTTCTTATTCTTCTAACAATTGTTTTTGTGTTTCTGCAGGAACTGGACCAGAAGTTAAAAATCCATATGATTTGCTGATGAGTGAAGTTGATGATGGGTTTGTCGTTAATGTTGGCAGTGAGCGTGGACAAGCCATTATTGCAGGGTTACAGTTAACTAAGGCTAAAGTAGCTCAATGTAAAAAGGCAAATCAGAATGTAGCACAAGCTGCAGCCATGCAAACAAAAAGAATTCCATTAGATAATCAAAGAGGGTTACGGGATTTGCTGTTCTCTAATTTAAATCACCCAAGATGGGAAGAAGTTGCTGAACGGTGTTTATCCTGTGGAAATTGTACTTCAGTATGTCCAACCTGTTTTTGTCATAGTGAAATTGAAAAACCAAGTTTGGATGGAACCAGTAGTGAACATCAACGCGAATGGGACTCTTGTTTTACTGCTGGTCACAGTTACTCGAGTGGAAAAGTGATTCGTGATGATACAAGCAAACGATACAGACAATGGTTGACGCACAAGGTCGGTAGTTGGTTTGATCAATTTGATACGAGTGGTTGTGTGGGGTGTGGACGTTGTGTTTCATGGTGCCCGGTCGGTATTGATCTTACTGAAGAGCTGGCATCAATTTCCGGAGAATCAAATGTGAGGATTCCAGAAAGTGAGTAAACCTGATTTAGACCCTTATTTGCCTCTTGAGGCAATTATTGTTGAACGAACACAAGAATCGCCTACTATTTTTACCTTACATTTGCGATTTTTTGATCCCGCACATCATGAGCGATTTCTCTTTTATCCAGGACAATTTAATATGCTTTATCTCTATGGTGTTGGAGAGGTGGCTATTTCCATCGTCTCGGATCCAGAACATAAGGATATTTTAATACATACTATTCGCGCAATAGGGAGGGTAACCAGAGCATTACAAAAATTACAGCCCGGGGATCGAATTGGCGTTCGCGGTCCATTCGGACGTGGCTGGCCACTTGAGCAAGCAAAAAACAAAGATGTTGTTGTGCTTACAGGCGGACTTGGCTGTGCTCCTTCAGTGTCAATTATACAATACATATTAGCGCGAAGAGAGCAATACGGCCATTTGAGTGTCTTGCAAGGTGTAAAACACAGCGATGATTTTATTTTTAGAAAACAATATGCATTATGGCAAAAATCACCTAATACTGTAATTCATATTGCTGCTGATCAAGCAGGTCCAAAATGGCCATGGGCTATAGGTTTTGTTACGGATATGATTGAGCAAATCAAATTAGATGTTGCAAATACACTGGTGATGATGTGTGGACCTGAAATGATGATGAATACGGCAATCAAGGTATTCAATAAAAAAGGAATTGCAGAGCAAGATATGTATTTAAGCATGGAGAGAAATATGGAATGTGGGCTTGGACAGTGTGGTCATTGTCAATACGGCGGTCTATTTATCTGTAAAGATGGTCCTATATTTGCCTATTCTGAAATTAAGGAATTATTTAATGAGCCTGGATTTTAATGATGATGAAGCCACGAGTGGCTGTACATAAATTTACCTCTTGTGATGGATGTCAATTGGCCTTTTTAAATGCGGGCGAAGCCTTGCTCACTTTATCTGAGCTCGTTGATATCATTCATTTCTCTGAAGCAGGGGAAGTGAATAGTGATGCTCAAGTCGACATTGCTTTTGTAGAAGGAAGTATCTCTACAGCTGATGAGGAGTTACGCATCCAAGAAATTCGCAAACACAGTAAATACATTATTACCATTGGTGCCTGTGCAACAGCAGGTGGCGTCCAAGCTTTACGCCATTTTGCTGATGCTAAAGAGTGGGTGAGTAGCATTTATGCATCCCCAGAGTACATCAAGAGCTTAAGCACCTCAACGCCAATTGCGCATCATGTTAAAGTAGACTGGGAATTATGGGGTTGTCCCGTTAATTCAAACCAAGTATTAGACGCGATTCGTTTTTTATTATCGAATGCGACACCTCACATCAAGCGAGATGCTGAATGTATGGAATGTAAGCGCAAAGGAAATGTTTGTGTTTTGGTTACCAAAAAACAGCCCTGTATGGGGCCTGTTACTCAAATGGGATGTGGATCACTTTGTCCTTCAGTAGGACGAGGATGTTATGCTTGTTATGGTCCCAAAGAAAATCCGAATACCAAATCCCTAGGTAATTGGTTTGAACATCAACTTGGATTAACCAAAGATACGATTGCCCAAAAGTTTTTTCATATTAACAATCAAGCCTCAGCCTTTAATGAAGCAGGAAACTATTTCAAGGGAATTAAAATCAGCCATGAGTAACATAATATCCATTAATGTTCCCATATTGGCACGTGTTGAAGGTGAGGGAGCACTTGAGCTACAAATTCGTGACAATAAAATTACAACATTAAAACTGAAAATTTACGAACCACCGCGAATGTTTGAAAAATTTCTGGAAGGAAGAAGTTATTCTGATGTTTTGGATTTCGTTGCTCGAATCTGTGGGATTTGTCCTGTTGCATATCAAATGAGTGCCACCCAAGCAATTGAACATTGTTTTGGGATAAAACCTACTCCTTGGGTTCGCGAGATGCGTCGCTTATTTTATTGTGGTGAATGGCTGGAAAGCCATAGCATGCACATTCATTTTTTAGCGCTACCTGATTTTATGGGTTTTAGATCTGCGCCTGAAATGGCAAAAAATTATCCAGAAGAAGTACGGCGAGGATTACGTTTGCAAGCATTTGGTAATGATTTAATCAAATTATTTGGTGGCCGCTCTGTTCATCCAGTTGGTGCCTGTGTGGGTGGTTTTTATAAAGCACCCAATCATTCTGAAATCAGCATCCTATTAGAGAAAGCAAAATCCAGAGTTGAAGATTGTGAAGGATTAATTCGCTGGCTTGCAGGGCTTTCAATTCCTGATAACTCACATGAATTTACTTGTGTCTCACTCTATCATCCCACAGAATATCCCCTCAATGAGGGCAGATTAGTTTCTAATCAAGGATTAAATATTGGCATTGACGAATTTGATACCTATTTCAAAGAACATCAAGTCCCTTATTCCACTGCCTTACATTGCTTGTTCAAGAATAAACCCTATTTAGTAGGGCCCCTTGCGCGAGTAAACAATTGTTTTGGTCATCTGCCTATTCCGATACATCTTCTATTACAAGATTTAAAAATTAATTTTCCTTCTTATAATATGTATCACAGCATTATTGCTCGAGCTGTTGAAATCTATTTTTGTATTTTGGAGTCCATCCGGATTTTGGAGCATTATAAAATTCCTGAAGAATCACACCCTGAAATTAAACCACGCGCTGGGATAGGCTTTGGTTGTACTGAAGCGCCTAGAGGCACTTTATGGCAGCATATTCAATTGGGTGCGCAAGGACAAGTTAAAATGGCTCGCATTGTACCTCCAACCAGCCAAAATCAAGCACGTATTGAGGAGGACTTACGGATTTCCTTAAACCAGTTTGGTTTGGATAAAGAGGAGGATTCTTTGCGCGCTTATAGTGAAATGCTTATCCGCAATTATGATCCTTGTATTTCTTGTTCCACCCATTTTTTAAAGTTAAAGGTGAGTCGCGAATGAACATTATAAAGGTTCTAGGTATCGGCTCACCTTTCGGAGATGATCAAGCAGGATGGGAAGTAGCAGAAGCGTTAAAGCAGAATCTATCCCAGCATACTGATATATTCCCTTTTATACGCATTGAAAGCCATGATCGACCAGGAGCTCGTCTTATCGAGCTGATGAAAGGATTTAATACGGTTTTTATCATTGATGCAATAAAATCAGGCAGAGAAATAGGTGCCATTCACAGGTTTCAAAAGGAGAGCATATGGGAATTTGAAAGCAGACTTTCTACTCATGACGCCAGTATCTTACAAGCGCTACAATTAGCCAGTGCTCTAAATGAACTTCCAGATAATATTCAATTTTATGGAATAGAAATCGATAATATTGTCTTGGAATCCATTCTTTCTCAACCTATTGAAAATGCTATCAAAAATCTGGTTCTTCAATTAAAAATTGAAATTATCGAAACCGTCAAAAGAAATACCTCTTCTGCACTATAATTTATCGATGGATTAAAATTTGGAGGTACTGAATATGAGCGTATTAAAGAAGAATGCCCTTGCTATACATCAGTACTGCGCAGAAGAAGCACGGGTGTTGTCGCAATTCGAACAACATTCTCCGCCACGCTACCGAGAAAGAGACGACTAAAGCCATGCCGGCCATGTGTGCCTATAATTAATAAATCAGCAGGCCATTCTTTTGCTGCGTCAACAATTACCTCAGCTACTCTTCCATGAAATGGTTTTAATTCCAAGATTGATGTTTCAGGTTTGATAGATGTTTGCTGAGCTATTTTTTTTGCAGCGTTATCTAATATCTTTTCTCCATCTTCCTTCCACGCAGCAACAATTGAAAGATAGTCAAAAGAAGGCCCACCATAACGCATGCAGCTTTCATCAACAACATGGATAATCCGCACATTAGAGCTCTGATCTTTAGTTAGTTTAATTACTTCGTCTACTAATGAGTCAGATATCTTACTCCCATCAAGTGCTAGCATAATATTCTTATACATTGTAATGACTCCTTGTTCGGATATTCGTTATGGCACATATGAACTAAGTATAGACTTAACTATGTCATTTATTAGATGTCATTTGGTTATGTCCATGCTCATGGGCAAGTGTTAATAAATCTATAATTAACTATGTACTTGGCAGCCTTTCAGCAAGGTGAATAATGGATAAATTCTTAGGAGACGCTCGTGCTACAGAAATGGGTGCACGAGGAGAGGTTAATATCGGTCAACTGGTAAGAGAGCAGTATACCGATACCCATTCGATTGGTTTTTCAACCTAGGATGGTTTTGTTACTGCCGCTTCGAATTGGGATGAACCAGCTCAATGCAAAAAAATTGCTCCAGGACTTCCAGGAAGCTATGAGGAGTTATTTCATTTTATTCGATATAAAAGTTTATTTTAAATCTGATTGGTCATGATCAATTGGAACATTTTCTTAAAATTCCACGCTTACAAAGAGCTATTGGCGTTATTTACCGGCCTGAAACAGAGCGCCTGAGCCACTATTTCTTTACCCATTTAACCTACCAATTTGACAGTATCATTCATTTTGACAAAACAACGGCATTACAGTCTCTTGATAGTGATACAAATTGAACTTAATTAGATGCTTTATCATTTTTTTTATGTGTGAATAACAGACCTGATAAAAAAATTGCCGATTTTTAATCTAAAATTAAGCAAAAATATAGAAGTTAAACTACGGTTAAAATATTAATTGATTCAAATGAATCAATATGTCAGGAGACAATCATGAAGATTGGTGCGTTTTGCAATAGGGATGTGATAATAATGAATGGTGATGAGTCAGTGAGAACTGCAGCCGAACTGATGCGCAGACACCATGTTGGCGATGTTGTATTGGTTGAAGAAAATAAAGGGCAACGTATTCCAATTGGAATTGTTACTGATCGCGATTTAGTAGTAGAAGTGATGGCCGTAGGGCTGGAAACAACAGTTTTAACTGTGCAAGATCTAGTTACCCGTACATTATTAGTGGCTCAAGAAAATGATAGTGTGTTTGATTGTCTTGAACTCATGAAAACAAAAGGGGTGCGTCGCCTACCTGTAGTGGATGCGGGTAAATCGCTAATTGGTATTATTACTATGGATGACATCACGGTTTTATTGGCTGGGATGTTGTACAATGTGGTCAATGTGGTTGATCGTCAGCAAAAAAATGAGTTAAAACAAAGACCCTGATATTTTTGCGAATTTCCTATTAGAACAATGAAAAAGCCGGTGACTGGATTGTTTTTGAGTCCCATTATTGCAGCAACGACTATGTCCTTGAATTCTGTTGCTGTCATTATTAATGCACTGCGCATAAATAATAAATGCTAGATAAAAGAAATGGCCTTATTTTTCATACAATATTATTTATACCCTTCAGGCACCATCTCCCGAAGGGAGATGGGACAGGGCGGCATAATATTCGAACTATTTTGGAGGAGTCTCTTGAGCATGAAAAACAAGGTTTGGATTTGTATCATCAACTATTACATCATTCAGAAAAAAAGTCGGTGTTAGTTGAAGACTTTGCAAGAAAAATGATTGATGAAGAGGAAATACATGTTGGTGAAATATATAAAATGCTAATGTCACCTGAAACTTTACAAGAAAGGTATGTCGGGCCTTGGCCGACAAAATAAGAGAAATGTATGTGCAGATGCAATTGCTTCATTTAGTCAATAAATCCTGACCCAACCTACGTGCAAGCCAAATGTGTGATATTTGTGATTAATTTGACACAAATTTAAACATTGATTTATAATTTTAAATCCATACAAAAGAAGCACGCTCTATGCTAGGTATTTTCAATTTCTTTTTCCAAAAACTGTCTTCTCCAGATTCTGAACCCGCTACAAAAGATGTTCTTATGGAAAAAGTTGAAGAGATTAAAGATATTCTTATTAAAAGAGACGGCACCATTAATGAAGAAGGAATGAATCAATATATAGAATCTCATCAGGATATTGATGCTCCTTATGATAATCCCCAAAGTAAATTTAGAAAACAGACTCTTTTATGCGCTGCAATTACCCACGATGAGATCAGTCCTCATACCAAAATAAGATTAGCCTGCTATTTAATCCATAAGGGCGCTCTTGTTACGAGAATGGGAGCTAAAATAGAAAAAATCGATCCTAAACATGATGAGTTAATAGAAATTGCTCTTGAGGAAAAAAATTATGAAGCAGCTTACCTCCTGCTAAGAGAAGGAAGGAATCCTTTTGGAAGTTTTTATGATTTTTATGCAGGCAAAAATTTGATTGATGTTGCCTTAGATAATAAAGACGAAGAAATGCTTTCCTGGATATTAAAAAATGCCCCCTCTCTTTTCTCAAAATTGAAAACAGATAAATTTAATGAATATTACAAAAAAATCATTCAGGTTTTCCCGAATTTTGAATACAGTGAAAACTATTCGATTTTAAAACAATGTGCAGAAGAACGAATTGATCATTTATTTACTCAGCTAGGGTTAATTCAAGGTGAGGATATGGCGTTAATATTGGCTGCTAAAATGAGTAAAAAAACGTACCAAAACTCTGTCTTTGTTATTAAAAAAGAAGATCAGTTAACTTCATTAATCGAACAAATTAAAAAAATATTAGAGAATGAGACTTCTGAACGTATCATTAGATTTCGAATTGCTTATTATGGAGGGCATGGTTGTTTTGGTGAGTTTGAAATTGATAAAACGACGAATCCGCCAACAGTAAGATACGCCCATATTGATCCATTTCCGCAGCTTATTAAATACAATGTTCTAATCACCAATGATTTTGTAAGCGAAATTTCTCCGCTTGCTCATATTGAAATTGGGGAATCTGATTTAATGATGCAAAAAGGAGCCAGTTGTACTTATTTTTCTCTTGATGGTGGGATGCTGTTAGCAACCCCTGGGCGAGATTATGTTCCAAACGTCATGGAGCATATGAAAAAGTATGGCAAGAAAATGGAGCATCCATTTAAGGAAAACCATATTTCTTATGTACGTTGTCCTACATTGCCAGCGAGAATGATGATGGGGTTGCACTATATTGACGACGATACGACCACTCAACCTCAGCGTAGGGGACTTAATTCATTAATTTTTAATTCACAAGAAAAAAATACGATTGTAAACAAAAAAGGAGAAACGGCAGAAACTGCGGTTCGCAAAGATTTACAAAGTCATTTTTCAACATCAAATCAAACGGCAACACGTACTTGGAACCTGCGAATTGAGCGTAAAATGAAACAATATGGAAAAGCGGTGCATGATTTCATAAGAGAAAATAATATTAATGTTCTTGATGCTTCATTTTCTAGTTTGCTTGATCAATACTGCATGAAAGGCTTAGTGAAATTTTGCGAAGGAAAAGTAATATTAAGTCCAAGTACAGTCATGCAAATATGAAAAATACCATTAAACAAAATGGATTTAGAATCTTATTATGTGAAAATGACCAGCCTGAACATCTAGTTTGGATGGCAGAATATACTGGAGTCAGCACACCTGAATTGGACCATGTCTGATCATAGATGCATGCTTCATCTGCTAAAAGCTCAGCATGAACGAAATTAGTCCATGTATTTCTACGTCGAAACATGTAATAATGATTTTTTTGCATATACAACCCATGGCTTTAGAAATGTCTCCGATGAGAGACAAAAATGATCCAAAGTCGAGATTTAAGGGTTATTCATGTTTCATGTGATAAGGATATTATCGTGTTCATTAATTTTAAATCCAGATCTCTATTTCTATGTTGTACACTGTATTCTACCCTAACCTTTGCAAACTACACTCCGCTGACGCAATGGCTAAAAATAAAAACGGTAGATTTCGCCAAGATCACTTATCACATCTACAATATGGATTATTCCTTTATAAAGAACAGAAGTTATGATGACTATCTTAAATTAAGCAGCACGCCGTTTCCTTATCGCGGTTCAATAAAGAAAGAGGGCGCTCAAGGGGATATACTTATCGTCATTGTAAGGAGTTCTGTTTGTAGAGGAGAGCTGACTATTCCTTTTTTTGAGGAAAATGGGGCACTTGCAACACTTGAGCAAACATACCATATTGAAATCGGGGATGCCCGAGATCCCAATTGTTCCAGGAGGAATAAAGTGGATGTCGTGGTAGAAAAAGATTCTGATCCATCGCTGGGTTATACAATTACCATGGAATATGTATAGCCATCATCATTGAAAAAGTGCATTGATCGAAAAAAAAAATTTCTTGCGCCGATTTCTTGTAATAGATAACAATAGGTTTCAAAAAATTTAGGCTTGAGCACGTTATGTTTGCTGACTTAAATTAAACAACCATGATTACAGTATTTAAAAAATATTTTTTATATAGCATCTTATTTAGTTATACAGTCATGGCAGGGCAGCCTCTAACAGATTATTTACTCAAGCCAACTGGTAAGTATGGTGTATCTTTTAAAGATCTACATTGGGTTAACAATACTATTTGTCCCGATCCAAACTTTTCAAAAAGACAAGAAAAAGATTTTAGTTCAGATAACACGAAACATTGCCATGAATTAATGGTCAGAATTTATTATCCAGTTAGTTTAAAAGATTATAGTGGTGTACCGTACTATCGACCTACTATTAATACTGAACAAAATATTTTAAAAACCAAGCCTGGAGTCAAATCAGAAGATATTGGATCATTGGATTAAAATATCCCCAGGGCTTCATAATCGAATAAAACGTTCAACATAACCAGCAAAACAATGGGTCGGAAGTTCGAGTTAATTTAGTTTGAGCGTAACTCAGACAATAGCTCAAGTTGGATTTTTTCAATTTCCATCATTTTTTCCCATTGGTGTGATAAAAGATGATCGATTTTTTCGTGTAAGATACGAATTTCAAGTTCCGCCTTCAAATTAATTTGATAATCATGTTGGGCGCGAATACGATCTTTTGCTTCCTTGCGATTTTGACTCATCATAATGACAGGCGCCTGAATTGCCGAAAGACAGGATAGAATTAAATTTAGGAAAATAAAGGGGTACGGATCCGTGGGTTGCCACCAGTAAATCAATGAGTTTGCCCCTAACCAAAACGCCATAAAAATGGAAAAGGAAATTAAAAACTTCCAGCTGCCACCAAAGCTGGCAATGCTGTCTGCAAGCCTATCTCCAAGTGATAATTTTTGCTCAAGATGGGACTCCATATCTGGAGACAATAACTCTTTGTCATCCAGCCGATTCAGAACTTCATGCTTTAGGGTTGTAAGTTCATTTTTATCTGATACAAGCAAATGACGGACATAGCGTGAGCGCATGACCTCTAAATCGTCATGACATATGAAGTGCTGATCATTCCAATCAGGGCAGATGCGAATAATTTCTTTGCTAATTTCCGGACGAATTAATTCGCCGGAAGTCATTTTATTTTGAGGAAAGGACTTTTCACAAACCGAGCACACATATAAGGAATGTTTCATCAGATATTTTTTAGTTAAAGTTCTTTAGGGAGTTGATTTATTATACATATAAGAAGAGAAGAGTGCTATTGCTGCAATAATGGTATGTTCTTATAGGATTGATCCCCCTTGCAACCAGGATTGACTGGTCGTTACTTCAAAGAATTTTACATATCAGCATCAGATAAATTTCCTTTAATCAATCGGACTTGTCCATGTATTTTAAGCAATTGTTGCTCTTTAAATTGAAAATAGGCAATCACTTCAGCTTCAATAGCTAAATCATTCAGATTGACTCCTTTAGGATAATACAGGGCAAATACTTCATTGCCCACTTCAACAATGTGTTTATATTCAATGTCGTATATTTGCATGTTCTGCTTTTGTTCGATGACATGGGCAATATAATCATCATGGTTCATTATTACCCCATTAATGCATTGCTCATATTGAGGATGAAAATATTGTTTTACTGTTGAAGTGACATCCAAATTTGGATCGTAAACAGACTCCCAAATGCGTTTCAATAGATCAGTATAAGACATATTGGACTACCTTTATTTAACAACTTTTAATTGAATTCAGCTGTAGATCTGAGTTCGGGCAAGAGTTCATTCGTTTCATTATAAAGAGAACTTATAATTTCCAAACTACGTGGTGAACGAAAAAAGTTGAATTTTAATGTTCCCATTACTACGTTATCCCTATGTACACGGCAAGTCTGCCTAATATCAGGGACTAATTCTTTTAATTCCTCCGGAGATTCCTTACTTTCTGCAATTTTTTTAACTACAGGAGCCAGTGCCATTGACTTTGAATCCTGAGGGTCATTAATATGAGCAATTTGATTTTTTACAAATATTCTCAAAAACTTATAGTAAAGAAAATCTTCATTATCAAATGTTTTGTCAGAAAAAGGAATGAGCCCCATCGCTTGTGAATTATAATAGCAGTGCCTATATATTATGGACTCCATACTTTTTGCAACAAATTTTGCAGAAAAAATTACACTCCCTGAGCCGTCTCTACGTGTAATAGAAGAAACTTCGGGAGAGTCGGAATCTAAAGTAATCAATATTGGCTGTTCAAAATTTTGTTCAAAGAGAGTTTGAATCGTCTTTGCTACCACACTATCTACATTATTTATCTGCTTATACATTAATACCAAAAAAATCCATTTATCAGAGACCTTACTTTGGTCGTCATATCTGAGTAACTTAAGAGCTATGGCTCTTTCTTGTTGATTGAGAGACTCACTTGTCAATAATTGAATCGCCAGCCTTTGAATATAATAATTGGTTAATTTACTTGGACCACCGAGTGACTTCATCTTTCCTTCCTTGAAAAATCAAATTTAATCCGAGCTGTCTTTTTATTAAATGAAAATAATTGTTCTAAAACAGAAAATCAACATATTATCTTACCAAATAATAGGATTGTAAGTATGATAGATCCACAAAGCTGGGATGTGGTGACGCAAAAAACAATCCCCATATTGGAACGAGATATTGTATTTGTTTACAAAAAAATTCATGATACAGCGCAAGACAATGTATTTAAATCAATGGATTTAAAACATATTGGAGCCTTAGGTCATTCTTTTGGGGGAAGGGCTATAGCTAATGTGGCAAACCGTCATGAAAAGTGGTTTCAGGCTCTAGCAACTTTTGATATGGAAGTTCATATGGGTTCTTTTGAGCCTAAAAACGCCATTCCATCTATGCATTTTATTTCCGCCTATTGGCGGACAATGTTTCGTTGGCTAAATCTTCATTATCGATTAAATAAAAATGGATTTTTAGTGACATTATCACCAACTGAAAATGATAAACATTATAGTTATCATATGAATTTTACTGATTTTTCAACATTGCAATATATGCCAGTATACCAAGCCTCTATGAACCATGATCATTCAAAAAAAGTTCGCCAGGATTTTGGAAATTATCTTGGTAACGGCAATGGATTGCAAATTGCTAAGTCAATAAATCTGTATTTACTTGATTTTTTTAATGTCTTTCTTAAGGATAAAAAAAATTCATTTAGGGACTGTTCTTCGCTGACGAATAATACTTATATAAAGTGTGGTCCAGGTATTTTTTAATTATATAGAGATTTTTAATTTGTTCAGAAAATCGGATTTCTTAATGTACGTTTCTTTTCAAGACTTTTATACCCCTATTCGGACTTACTTTCAATTAGTACTCCATAAAACCATGGGTTTGTGGACGCTTAATATTGATGTGCAAAAATTTGTAATTTACCTGGGAAACTAGTTCGAAAACTCTATACATTAATCAAGGTTCAAGTTGATATCAAAATAATCGAGTTAATAGCGGGATTTTCCTCGTGTTTCATTGGCTTGAGATGTGATAAAAAACACAATAAGTTCTTGATTATTTATAATTGGGGAAGGTGATTAGTGTTCCGAGGAAGCAGACCACATCCTTGTGGTAGTGCATCGTCCTTGATGCGTTCAAATAATCCTTATAAGACATCCACTGTCCTTCCTCGTACTGATTTAATCATAGCGAATAATTCTAATGAGTTACACTCAAAATAGCGCATAATCATGTAAGAAATCTCTCAATTTGAGTTATCTGTCTATAATGGGGCTGAAATATTTTAAATTTAGTTGATGAGTGGTAGGGCAATACAATGTTCTGCTGATAAAGGCACATATCATCTAATTCCATTAAAAGAAAAGAGTTTCGCCCATAGCTAAATGGCTAAATATGGAGTTTATACCTTTATGCAACATGCCTTTTTGGCTGTTACGAATTACTCTGTTTATTTTTACTTTCAGGCTATTGGGCGCGTTGCTACGTTTAATCCAGCTTTCTCTCTATAATGTTCATTTTAAACAAAGAGGCATTGAGTTTTTTGACTGAAGTGAAGGTTATACAGAAATTTACCGAAATAATTTGTTACAAACTGAATTAGGTTCTCATATCATAAGATGAAGTATATGAATTCAAATTAGAAACTATCTCTGGTTCCTCCTCCATACATTGAACTGTCCCTTTTTGAACATGCGCATGATTTCAAAGCCCCTGATGGTGGCATAGGCATTTTTCATAGATTGAAATCCCCTGACCGGATTAAAGAGGAGCAGTTATATGCTGATATTAGCCAATTGATAGAGGTTACTCAGCAAAGAGCCTTGCATGAAATCAGTAGGGGAGGAGCATTAGAGATGAATTGTAAACACGCCCTATTATTTTGATTCGTCGACAGATAAATCTGGTAGCATTACGGTTTTCTTAATTTAGGAGAGCATAATGGTTCAAGGGCGTGAAGCGCGGCGTATGGTATGGATGGATATTCTTCGTCAAGAAATAGCAGTAAAAGAAAAAGCAAAAGAAGAAGCATCCAGTCAGAAAGCATTAAAGGATGCGCTGGAAAAGGATGGCGATCCTTCTCTGGCTGAAAGACTTCTTCATATCGAGCTAGATCAGAGATTGGAAGCATTGAGCCTGGCAATTGAACGCAATCATTTGAAAAATGTAAAAACTATTTACGAAAATCTCAACTTGCCTGGAACTATTTCCACTCTGAAGCTAGATATTAAGATGGTAAACTCAGCGCTTAATAAAGGAAATTGTGAGATAGCCAGGCTGGTTCTTTCTTTGCTTTTGCATAGTAGAAATACAGAAGACGAAAAACAGCAAATGAAATCTTTGTTTGAGACTAAATACGTAATTCAAAAGTCTCTATTCCTGTTCTTTACTCCTTTTACTGAACTTCATAAAGATGTGAGAGGACTGATTGCCGGTCAACTAAAAGCTGTCTGTCAAACTGCAGAACATCTTTCGGGTTTTGTCTCGAAAATTGTTTAGATCGCAGCTGAAGAAATGCTGGATGAGGCTATCCTGCAAGGCCATAAAACTGTTCGAAAATGGACTGGTTTCCTGCCTGTAGATGTTGTTCTTTTCGAAGCATGTGGTGAAGTTCAATGCCAGCCAGCGTGGCTTTGGCTGAGTGAAATTCTTTAAACTCCTTCATGGCTTTGGTTATTTTTTTGATGAATCGGTGATCCTGCTCTACAATGTTGTTGAGGTACTTGATCTGCCTCACTTTGATCTGAAGGAACAGTCCGCCCAACGTGAAAAGCAGTGCCAGATGCAGGTTGATGGTATCAATACCCGCTTTGTTGGCACCACTTTTATCCATAGTCACCGTCTGCGGAATACCGCTTGAACCAATGACCTTCACGAAAAATGCCCTCGCTGCCGTTCATCCCGTTTCTCTGACAGCATGAAATCAACCGTATGGCCTTCTTTATCCACTGCACGATACAAATACATCCACTGTCCCTTCACCTTAATATAGGTTTCATCCATTCTTAAGGAACTACCCGTGGAGTGTTTGTGACGCTTGCGAAAAGCCTCCTCTAGTTGAGGAGAATATTCAACTACCCAGCGATGAATGGTCAAATGGTCTACTTTCAAGCCACGCTCCAGAGCCAGCTCCTCAACTTCACGATAACTCAGGGAATAAGCCAGATACCACCTGACTAACAGCAGGATCATATCCTGTTTGAAATGCTTCTACTTGAAACTGAGCATTGTCGAACTCCAAAAAATTCGGGAACTCTAACAGAGTCTGATATTTTCTGCGACAAAACCCTTTTTATAGTACCTATTTTTATTATTGACCTATAATTCTAATGTCCTTTACTTAATTTAGGAGATAGGGAAATGAAGAAGTGTTCAATACTTTTAGGACTCACATTAATAAGTTCATGTGCTTTTGCAATGGATCAATCAAATATGGGACAAATGTCTGTGAATGAAAATCATTGTCCTAAAGATAAAAAACAAACTGCAGCACTTGAAAAAGAATACCTGCAAATGATGCTTACTCATCACCAACAAGGAATGCAAATAATGGAGCTAGCTATAAAAAAATCTCAAAATCCAAAAATAGTGGCTATTTCAAAGAAAATGCTCGCGCGGCAAGGCAGGGAAGTTGTTAAAATGAAAGAACTACTCAGTAAATTACCCGCTACCTCTGCAGCCAATTATCAAATTCCTGGAATGAAACCTATGGAGATGAAGTCGTTTGACCAGCTTTCAGGCAAAGAGTTTGATGATATGTATATAAGTGAAATGAGTGATCACTTTAAAGGAGGCATGCAAATGACGGCTTACTTACTAAAATGTAGCCATGATCCCAAGATTAGAGAAATTTTGAAATCAATCCATAACAAACAATCCGATGTTCAGAAATTAGAACAGCTGCATAGTTAAACCTGAGGCAATATATAATCAAATCAGCCATTCTTGCCATTGAGAATGGCTATAACAATTTGTATTTTTGGTTGCTTCTTGTGGATAAATACAATTGGTCGGATTTTCCTATATTAGATCCTCACGCTGCCTTAAAATAGCCTAAGCAAGCCTGGTTGCCTGCTGATCAGATCTCAGTCAAATTTTTGATCAAGAGATAGCCTTCTACACGCTCTTGGAATTTAAACCAACCACCCCAGAGCGTTTTCCAACTGGCTTTTCCTAATTTCTTTGTGTCTGTCCATCCGCCTAGTTTTGCAATAGATTTATAAATCCACTCTGCATCAAGCTATATTGCAGGAAAGAAGACCGCCGACTTTTTTAAGATTTTCTTTTCGATTTTCAGGCGTTTATTTTCTTCCTGCAGGCGACGTATCTCTAATTGTTCTGCTGTTAACTTGCCATTTCCTCGAAATGCTTGCCCATCTTGTTCTTTGTGTTCTTTTATCCATCGACTTAGTCGCGCTTGAGCAATGCCTAAATTATTTGCTGCTTTTGTTACCCCATAACCTTGTTCTAAAACGAGACTAATTCCATCCGGCTTAAATTTGGGGGGTATTTCTTTCTTATCGGCATTACTTTCTCCAGTTAAGTGCATTATCTCTTAACTCGGGTGGTCAAATCTATTAAACCACGTAAGTACACATTAGGTCATGAAGCGATTATAATCCGATTAATTTGTAACTTATTTCATTACTTTCTAAAAATATTGGTAATGCTGGAGGACAGGTAACTTAGCAATCTTATCAAAATGCAGCTTGGCTGTTGAAAAAGATTATAAGTTTATCCATCCTCTTGGTTCCCGATGAAAAACCTTTTCGTTTTATCCAGGAAATCTAAAAGCGGTTAACGCTTATTTTCTTATTCGATTCGTCAACTGAGCGAACTCTTGTTTGTCTTCACAATCCGAAGCAGAGAGAAAATTGTGTAATCGATGTCACGTTACGTCTTTATGTATTGCAAGGAATTAAGTAATGAAAAAAAATCGTCAATTTGACTTTAGAGAAGAATATTTTATTTTTTTTATTAAGGAACGGGTATCCAAAATGGTTCACGATCTACGTGAATTGCATGCCTTTTTAGATTTTTATGGTGTTCTGAGCGATGAGCTAAGCAATAAAAGTACGGAACTCTTATCATATAAAAATATTCATATCTTTCTGTCCTTAAAAAAGAGGATAGACAATCCAAATAAATTTTATAACCAAGATGTTTTTTTTGCTAAGATTGCCTCTCAAAAGATAATTGATAAAGAACAACTTGGGAAACATTGGGCTGATTTTTTTTTAGTGTGCCAAGAACTCCAAACAACTATCGTCAACACTTTTGATAATAGACTTCGCTTTACTGATAAAAGTCTTAACGCAGGAGACATATCCAAGCCGAGTATTGAGGATGAGCTGTGCCAATTGATAACACATCTTTACAGTCAAATCAGGGAGTTAAAGTTAAAAACTCATGAATTAATTGTGTTTTTGAACGCTTATGAATTAACTGAAGAAAAAACCTCAGTTTCTTCTGTTATACCATCACATGAAGAGCATCTTTTTTTTTCGATGCCAGAAGAAGTACTAGTCAGTATTTTGACTCATTGTGATATAGAAGATTTATTAGCCGCCCAGATTGCATCAAAAAATTTATCGAGAGTGGCAGCAACAGCTTTTGCGGTCCGCTTTAAAAAAAATCCAGCTCAGGTCATATCTCATTTAAGTCAAATAGCACCCAAAGAAGCTTATGACTTTGTTGAAGGTTATCGATGTACAAGTGAATACAAGGCTCTAAAAAGCCTGGTTGAGAATAAAATGCCGATGTCTGATCACGAAGTAGCATGTTACATGCTGACTCGACACCATAAAGCGCTCCCTGACATCGAACAGTTAATAAATGTCTCGAATGCGCCATATCTTGATGAGAAGACGAGAGTGCATCTACGTGTACTTACCCGACTTGCCCAGAAGGTTGATAAGCATTATCTCGATGCGAAGACGATAAGGTATCTACAAGAGCTTATCCAACCTCCCCAGAAGGTTGATAAACCATATCTCGATGATAAGACGAGAGAGCATCTATATGTGTATGCCCCAGAGGTTGATAGAGAAAAATCAACTGCATTATTCGATTTATTTAAGACAAATTTTCCTAAAACTTACCTCAATCTTTTACCTTTCATCAGCTTGATGGAGGTAGATCTGGCTGGAGCTGATTTATCGCATGCCTCGCTATCCCATTTTTGTTTTGGCTGGCAGGATATGTCTGCAATGATCTTGTTTCACGCAAATTTAAGCTATGCGGATTTGAACTCAAGTTTACTGAGTCAAGCAAATTTGCGGCAAGCAAATCTTCTCCATGCTATTCTGGTAAAAGCTTGTTTGGATAATGCTCTGCTTGAAAAAGCAAACTTAAGCCATGCGAATATGCGGAACGTCAAACTGAGACAAGCAAATTTGAAGCAGGCAATTTTGAGATGGGCTGATTTGAGTGGTGCCGTGTTTGAGGGCACTTTAATTGAGGGGGCTGATTTTACAGGCACAAACTTAGCCTATGCTCGGTTTATTAACGTGGATATGCGCACAATAGACTTAAGTCAACTCAATGTTGAATGGACTTATTTGAAAAAGGTGCGTCTGGTTTCTGAGGCAGCTCTTGAAGATCCGGAGAAATTGGAAGATTTTTTTAACTCATTTGAAAAAAATCTTGTGACTCATACTCCTGGAAGTAGAATGAAATGGCGTATCCAGATGTTAAAGGATCTGAAACGATTAATGATTCCATCTGCACTCAAGCCTGAAACAAAGATGCTATTTTTAAAAAAAATACTCGCTCATTATCCTCCTGAAACATTCTCAAGCACTATTTTTATCAAAAAGCATCCATTTAAATATCTGTTTGAACAATTTGAATTAACCCAAGTGGATCACTCAATGGAGGAGGTAGAGCGTCCCTTGCAAGATGAAGTAATTTCCATATTAGATGAACTTCAGTATCGTATTGATAATTCTTCTAGTGGTATGCGCATCTCATTGTTGGACTTAGAAGACCGATTTGCTCAATGTTTCTCCCAGGTTCCTAAATTAACTAACGTGAATCAAATTTGTCAGTTATCCAGCCATCATTTTTTTCTTCTTCAACTGATCTACTTCATAAACGCTCACAATTCAGTGTTGAACCCCTATTTAGTGAATTATCCCCAAAATAATCTGGGGGGGCCTCGGGATCCAAAGCATTATGCCAGTCAAATCTTTGATGGCCAGTTGTTTGACATTGAGCAGTTACAAACAATTCAACCCGAAGAGCTTGAGACTTATCTTTACGGGGATGAGGATTTTGTTATCAATCGATACGGCTCCTTAAGCTTGAATAGAGTCAAATTAGGCGGGCTATTGTTCAGTTATTATCCATATAAGAAAGGCACTTGCTCATCTGTTGAGATTATTGATTTTCAGAATAGGCGATTAAAATTTGTTTTTAATTTCCTTATGGGACAATGTCCTTTGTTACCAATAGAAATGTACTTTCCTTTGAACGTATTCGGGGATTTGGGGCGTAGAGCGACTTTTGACGCCAAGGATATCTTTGATATGCGAGCAGGGCTCGAACTGAGAGCAAGCATTACTTATTATATTTTTGCGACGCAAAAAGGCCCTATACCTGATTTGATTCCAATCAAGAGAATCGTGCCACGCCCTGAAAACAAAAATACTGAAGCCTGCATAAATGCTCGGGATGATAAAGATGAAATTCCTGATTTGATTCCAACCAAGAGAATCGTGCCATGCCCTGAAAACAAAAATCCTGAAGCCTGCATAAATACTCGGGATGATAAAGATGAAATTCCTTTACTGGGAGAGAACCGTTATGGCTTATATCACCGAAAAGAGAACAACGACTCTCGTCTATTGGTAGCTGAAAAAATGCTTTGCGTGCTGACGTAGGTAAATTTGAGGTCACTGTTTTGTGACCTCAAATCAAGCTTGTTGTTGCTTGTTTCATTGACGGCCCAACGACGTCAAAATTCGTTAGTAAGGACACCCAACAGATGTCGGATGACTTGTCATGGTTATTATTTAGAGTAACATCGAAAAATTCGGCTCCGTTGCAAAAACGAAGGCTAGTTTATACTTCAAGGTATACTATTAACCGGAAAACCGAATGCGCTCAACAAAACCTGTAGCATTTAAATGGCGTCATTTTCATGGAGAAGTAAGACGATTTCAGTCTATGAAGACTGCTTACGCTACTATTAAGGGATTTGAAATCATGCGAATGTTTAAAAAAGGACAGTTCAGTATTTGGATGTATGGAACACGGACTGAAGTGTCTATTATTAATGAACAATTTGGCCTATACAGCTGAGATCCGTCCAAAAGTTAAGATTTTTTATGTTGATTCTTTTTTGCAACGGAGCCGGTCGCCGAATAAATCACGACATATTAAATTGCAATAGAGCAGAGTATGGCGCAGGCATCATAAAAACGTTGGCGGATAGATTACAAATAAAATTTGCACGAGGTTTTGGATTACGAGTTATTCATCGTTGCGTGCAATTTGAAAGGCTTTTTTCCGAGGAGAAAATAGTTTTATCGCTAAGCCAACATCTTAAGTGGACTCATTTTGTATCTTTATTAAATATAAATAATCAGTTTAAAAGAGAGTTTTATGCCGAAATGTGTGTGTCGAAAAATGGAGCACAAGAGAATTATCAAAAAAAATTGATGAAATGTTATTTGAAAGAACAGCTATTGCAAAGAAACCTGAAAAGGTACGCTGTAGCCCTTATGTGGCATGGGTTACAGGCTTGTTTTAAAAGTGAAGTGACCCATTTGCACACGTATCTTGACTGCCTGCGTAAAATTTTAATCAGGGTAACGAAATATTGGCTTAAAGCTCGTCGCATCTTCCCACGTTATAGCAGGATCATTGCCAGTATCCCATTGTTTCCATGAAGCATTTTCTTTTAAACGATGTTGCGCTCGCATCAAATCCAAACTCTGTTGTAATGCAGCTAAATCTTGTGCTTCATAGAGGGTAAGATGTCGAGAAGGTGTTCTTCCTTGACTACTGTATCGCGTGCAAGCCGTCCAGGTTGGTACATCCGAAAGATTTCTGGGTAAATAATGATCTTCATACCAATCATCAAAAAGTGCTATTTTTTTAGGTATTACTTCAACACTCACCATAAAAAATGGATTGTTAAAAAGCGTTTTTTCCATACCTCGAGGATGTTGATAACGCTGAGTGTAAATACAGGCACTTTCCAAATGGTGCAAGTCATTGGTTTGAAACTTACTCCATTCAGCCTTTTCTTTTTCTCTGCCTGAGCGTTCTTTAATGGCTTCAAGAATAGAAGAGGAAGGCGTTTCGCTATCGCATCCATAGATAGTAAGAAATTGTTTATTATAATATCGAAGCGTACCCTCTACATTATGTTCTTGATAACGTCTTGCAAACTTAATTTCAGGAATAATTTTCATTAAATTTGGAATATAGCGGTGATGATAAAATTCATTAAAATCTGCTTCTTTTTCAGGAGAAATACTTAAGCTGACAAGAATTATTGTTTTATTAGTCATGAGTGAGTGCTCGCTAATGGGAAGCCAGTCAACACATTTTTATAAGCGTGAATGGTTACTTGTTGATAGGCTTTTACTTTTAAATAAGGTTCTTCATTCAACCAAGTTTCTGCTTCTTCAAGAGAATTAAATTTCGCAATAATTAATCCGCCCATTGGGACTCCAAGATGCTTTGTATCAAGCAAAGGGCCAGCTAAAAAAAGCCTTCCTTCATTCTTCAATTTTTCTAATCTTGCCACGTGTTCTTCTCGAACAAGTTTCCTTTTTTCGCTGGAATTTGCACTATCTATACAGATAAAAGCATAATAGTTTTCAAAAGAAAGTTCTTCATACATGGTCTATACTACCAAGTTTTAGCAAATACTAAAATTATAGCCTACATTTCCACGAATTTTTTGTAAGTTAGTTATCTTCCTTCTCTGGTTGTTGTCTTTTTAAATAATTATAAAACAATGGATTTCCAATTTTATAAATCTTACAAATTTCAGCCACTGTATTTTTTTGTTCGTTGTACATTTCAATCATACGTTTAATTTGCTGATTATCGAGCAGTGATGGTCTATACCACCCATATAGTCGAACGTCTATAGCAGTAAATCGAGATTTGAAATAGATTTAGAAGTTCATATTGAATTAGAAGCAGACTAAACATTTTTTTAATAGAGGCACCATTTGCAGAAAATTTCAGCACCAAGACCCATTAAAATTGCACTCTGTAAACACCCTATAAAATTTTTTAAAGGCGAATTGCATAACCCTTTGATTTATATGGTCGGAGTGACAGGAATTGAACCTGCGACCCCTGCCTCCCGAAGGCGATTTAAATTAATTCTCAATGCATTCCCATGTATCTCCATTGTAAAAATATTAATTATTTTCATGGTGTTATATTTGTTTTTGATGCATTGTCATTTATCGTCGTGTTACACTCTACAATAAATTTGCACTCTACATGCACTCTGTTAAATGAGTCAGGCAATGCCTGACTCATTTAAAGATACAGTTAAAGTACGTATCGTAAATTAAAAAATTTAAAATCTATGTCACTTAGTGTTATAATTATATAAAAGAGTTAATTCATGGATATTTTTAAAAACAAGGCATTCCACAATTGGACGGAAGATTATGGAATTGCTGATGCAATATTAATTAAAGCAGTGAATGAAATGAACACAGGCGCATTTGAAGCTAATTTAGGTGGCAATGTTTACAAGAAGAGGATTTCTCTAGGAAACAAGGGTAAAAGTGGTGGTGCCAGAACCATTTTAGCTTTCAAAATGAATGATAAGGCTTTCTTTATTTATGCTTTTGCTAAAAATATCCAAGACAATATAAGCGAAAAAGAACTTAAAGCATTAAAACAATTGGCAAAGGTTTATTTTAGTTTTAGTAATGAAGAGTTAAATAAGGCGATTCAAGAAGGTACCTTGTTTAGGGTGGAGATGCAAAATGGATAAATCAATTTTAGAAGTGGTGCATGAAACAGCTAAAGGGCTATATGATGTAGGACTTGTCGACGCGACAACAATGCATAAGTTTGATGAGTTATGCTTACCGCAAGTAAAGGAATTTACAGCAAAAGAAATTAAATTGATTCGCTTAAAAGAACAAGTGAGCCAAGCTGTATTTGCCAAATATTTAAATACTTCTGCTTCAACCATCAAGCAATGGGAGCAGGGGGAAAAGCATCCTCGAGGTACATCTTTAAAGCTATTGAATTTAGTTGCTCAAAAAGGTTTGTCTGTTTTGGTTTAATAATATGGACTTATTTACTTAAGGGTGACAGATGTTAGCTAAGATCAGCAATTCCCTAATCAAACAGTTAGTTCCTCGTGAAAAAGAATATGATGTCAGAGATATTAATCTGAAAGGTTTTCTTATCAGAGTTCAACCCTCCGGAAGTATGGCCTACATTTGTCAGTATAAAAGGGGAAGACGTGTTAACCTCGGAAAGGTAGGCGTAATCTCGGCAGCACAAGCTCGAGAAAAAGCTATTGAAGTATTAAGCAATTTTCATAAAGGAATTGAGCCGACAGTCAAAAAAGGAATTAACAAACCCAAAACGCTCCAAGAGTTTATCGAGAACGAATATAAGCCTTGGGCTTTGTCTCATCATAAACGAGGAGTAGAAACACTCGCAGCCCTCAATCGATGCTTTAAGAACCTATATCCTAAACCTCTTGCTGAAATTACCCCTGCTGTTCTAGAGCAGTGGCGTGTTAAGCGTTTAAATGAGGGTACAGCTCATGCCACAATTAATCGAAATATTACTACTCTTAAATCTTTAATCACGAAAGCGACTGAATGGGGATTTTTAAAGGAGAATACACTAAGAAATTTAAAACAATTCAAAGTTGATCGCTCACCGAAGGTCAGATACTTATCTTTGGAGGAGGAAGTGCGCTTGCGCCAAGCTCTTTTAGAGCGAGAAAGGCAATTGAAGCAAGAAAGGATAAGTGCAAATGAATGGCGCAAAGTGCGAGGTCATTCCTTGTATCCAGAGTTTGCAGATAATGAGCTTTTTGATTATTTAATGCCAATGGTACTTATCTCCATCAATACTGGCTTACGAAGAGGAGAGTTATTTAATTTAACTTGGGAAATGATAAATCTTTCAGAACGATCTCTTATTCTTGGTGGTGAAATTACTAAAAATAGCAGTTCTCGTTATATTCCATTAAATGACGAAGCCTATAATCTTTTAAATCAACTGTACAGCAAAAGTGAGCTTAAAAAAGGACTTGTTTTCCCAAGTAAAAATAATCAACCCTTTAATCACGTGAAGCGCTCTTGGGCTTCAGTTTTAGGAAAAGCCGAAATCGCTCAATTTAGATGGCATGATTTACGACATCATTTTGCGAGTAAATTAGTGATGGCTGGTGTTGATTTAAATACTGTTCGTGAATTATTAGGACATTCCGACATTAAAATGACACTAAGATATGCTCACTTAGCACCAGAATATAAAATCAATGCAGTTAAGAAAATTGACTGGTCATTTAAAAACAATGCAGTTCAAATTTAATCCACACCTTTTAAATTGATCTATCGATCAGGCAGGTGAATATTGATAGTGACAATTGGTACCTATCGATAAGAACAAATTGCTCTGACGGTAGTGATAAATAGTACCTACGGTCGATACAATTTGATCCTACGGTAGGTGCAAATTGCACCTAGCAATAACATAGATTACATACATAGATTACTTACAATAATTACACGCAAAATGAATGTAAAATTTTATTGCAAAAAATAATTTGAAGTTTTTAATAAATGTTAAGAACTTATCAAATTTTCATATCTAAATTTTTAATCTACACAAACTATAACAATCCATGTTAGATAAGTGCGTGTTTCTTGAGATAGATAACGTATCTTATCTATCTCAAACATAAATCTATCGAAAAAAAACAAAAGCAGAATCTATTAAATAGCTCGATCTCTAAAATCAGAAAAATCAAAAATTTGGGATAGATAAGATTTTAATAGAAGGGAGTTTGCAATCTGCACCCTGGGTATAATCTCTTCTCAGTTTATAAGTTTTATTGGCTTTTGGCCTTATAAAGGGTATTTTAGAGAAATATAGAATTTAAAAAGTGTATTGAGCGTATATGTCTGAAATTGTTCGGATCGTAAGAGTATTTCTAGCCTCACCTGGAGACTTGGGAGAAGAACGCGCACTGGTAAATGAAGCAGTTGTAGAAATCAATAAGCAAATTGGTCGTTACCACGGTTATATTGTTGAGTTAAAAGGATGGGAAGACACTCTTTCTGGCAGGGGAAGGCCGCAAGAAATAATTAATAAAGAACTCGACGAATGTGAACTATTTATTGGCATGATCTGGAAAAAATGGGGCACCCCTCCTAGTAAAGTTGGGCCGTTCACTTCTGGTTTTGAAGAGGAGTTTATGCGTGTCCTTAATAAATCAGAAGAAGAGCGCGCACCTGAAATAGCAATGTACTTCAAAAAAATTAATCAAGAGCTTCTAAATGATCCAGGTGACGATTTAAAAAAAGTTTTAGCTTTTAGAGATACCTTAATAAACGGCAAGAATGTATTGTTCCAAGAATTTACTCAGCCAAATAATCTGCAATCCCTTGTTCGTCATAAACTAACCAATTATATATTGGCTCTTGCTGATAAGGAAAAGAAGCATGAGGAAGTTGAGAGGTCACAATCAAAAAACATGGCAGCAAAAAGTGATCATGGAGTAGATGATCTTGCCCAAAGTCTGTTCACTGCGGAAGGGCATATATTTTTAGAAGAGTTTTTAGAGAGAACAAAAGTTTCAAATCGAGAAGAAATATCTCAATTAGATGTTGCTCGATTAAGACTATTATCCAATACTATAACAGTCTCCGGTAATGATAAGCCTTCTATAGGCCCCCATGACGCAAATATATTATTTCGAAATAGATTGGTATCTTATGGAGTAAATGAGATTTCAACTTTATTTGATGCTGGTTTGCAAAGTTTTCAACATGAAAATATACCCTTATGGCATTGGTATAGCAGATTTCATAACGAAGTTAGTGAAATTGGCTTACAATTCAAGTCTCTATCGGAAGATAGAATTGCAATTGGCGCTTTAGAAGTTATGAGACTTATAGGTGCATTTTTACCATCAGATGGAAAAGATTTAAATCGTAAGCTCTTTATCGATCATTGGTTAAGTGAGAATAATACAGACGACATAAAGGTCTCTGCCTTGCGATATTTAAAATATCATGGAAAAAATGAGGACTTGGATAATATTCAAAAAGAGCTAGATAGAGCCAATTCCAAAACTTTTAAAATTGCGTTAGAAGCTAAAATAGCAATCCAACTTAGATACAAAAAATCAGATGCTCTTAACACGATTTTCACTTACTCATTTGAAACTATTGATAAGAAACTTCTTTGTGAGGTTCTTTCTTTACCGCAGCCCGTTTCAGATGACCTGCTCAGAGCGGGACTTAAACATAGAAATAAAGAAGTTAGATTGGAAAGCCTTAACAGGCTAGTAAATAGCAACTCCCTAAAGCAAGGTGATTTGAAACAGCTTTATGATGATCCTAGTGCCCAAGTTCGTAAAAGAGCTGTTGAACTGACAATTTTTGCAGGCGAAACTTTTAGTGAAAAAGAACTAAAAAGCATACTTATTAAACCTTCTAATAGTGCGGGACTTCTTGGTGGGTATATGCAATCTGAGGAAGAGGCTGAGGCTGAGGCGTGTTACTATTCGCTTTTATTTTCTCAATACATGAAAATGCCTGAAGAAAAGTTATTAGGAGAAATTAAAGACGACTTTCCCTTTCATGATATTCCTTATTTGGCTCTTTGTGAAAAATACTTCAAAAAATATGCTAGTGCTCTCAGAGAAAATGTTGACAATCGATTTCAGAAACAGTTTGAAAAAATGATTAAATATTTAGAAGGTATTGGAGCTAGTGAAGAAACCATAAAAGACACTCGTAACCTGGAAGAATACATTAGAAAGAAACTGACACGAAGAGGGCTGGATCTTTTATGCAGGAACTCTCAGGTAGCTGATTTGGAAAGGGTGAGAGCAAACTTACAGTCTGGCTATATACAAAGCTCATATGATGAGATTTCGTATTTACAAAAACATGGAGAGTGGGAGGACATACCTTTAATTATTAACTTGGAAAGAGACAATGCCTCTCGACGAAATGTTTTAACTATTTTGGCAAAGGATCATAATTGGTATAAACATCTGGGTGGTGCTATCTATAACATTGGCAAAGATCGCCCTGATGATTTGTTTAATCTGGAAATGCCTTTTACAGTACTGATAGAAGTTATAAAACAATCCAATCCAGCAAGATTTTTAGAAATCTCACAGGCTACTATTAATAAACTTTTGAATAATGAGCATGATGGCATTAGGAAATACGTATCACTAAAAATTATTCAAGCGTTTAGTCAAACTAAAATAAATAAATTGCTGAATGAATACCTGGAAGAAGATTATCGTTACTACAATGTCATTTTTTGGCTTGATTTTGGAGTGTCCGTATCGAAAAAAGTGGTTAAATCGTCTGTTAATATAATACTTCGAGAAGCTTTCTAAATGTAAGAATTTAAAAAGAGATATATAGTGACTATCTAAAAATTTTGAAAAACTGACCTACAACTCTAAACTAGTAAATTATGTCGAAAAATTTTCTGTTTTCTTTATTTGGATAACCTAACACATTCGTTACCCTATCCCAGTTAATCTCATGTTGAATATAATAGCTGAGTAATGAGTAAGTTAATCACCATTTTGTTCTAGTATATCTTGAATGTCCTTTTTTTATTTTGAAATTATAATACTAAGTGATGTAATTAAAAGTTACTCTCGCACTTTGGCTAATAAGATATCCAAATTTTTATCATGGAATTCTTTCCATTTATTGTAAGCATTTAAACTTTCTTCGAACTTTGGATAAGTATCCTCATATGACATTTCACCATTATGATGTCTTTTTACTTGATCTAGCCATTCCTCTTCTAATCTAATATGCTCATCATAAAGACGTCGGTTCTCATCGAATATCTCAAAATCCTTTTCTGTTATATATTTCATCTTTTTTCCGTTAGTTGTACCTTTCATTTCTGAGCCTGGGTAAGATTATCCATATTAATTTTAGTAAAAAATTATCAATTTGGAAAGTTACTCTGCATAACCTGATTAAGCTTTGGGTAAATAAAATTTTAGACCCACAACATACTTTCAAGTGCGGCTTAAAGAGGAGAAGGGGAGTACAAATCATCAAATAATCATTTTAAGTCTGATTACTTTGAAAAGCAGATCGCGATAAAAAGTAATTTAATTAAGTACAAAGACAACTATATAGAAACTATTTATCAATCACCAACGTGCAATTGTATGCACTTAAAAACTTGATAATTTTTAAATTAAAATAAAGGCTAAACAACAAAATAATTTTTTAATAAATATCAAGATAACACACCTTTCGCATGTCATAAATATTCATTATAACTTATTGATTATTATATTATTAGTTAAAAAATTTCATGAAAATTTATGCAATAAATGCGGTGAATTGTGGTGAATGATTTGGTGAACGGAAAATAAATGAAAATGTATTTATTTTCCTATGGTAAATGGTGTTTTTTTGTGTTTTTCACCATTGATTCATCATGGTTCATCACAATTAGATAGAGATTTGCCTCAAACTTAGATTTTTTGGTTGTCGAATAAATTACGGCAATGCCCTTTAATTATAGGTTTGTTGTTGGCTTTTCCAATGTGTTTTCAATATTTGTGGTATTTATTTTGACCTTTCCCCCCAAAATAAGACCATGACATTGATGAGATTTCCATTAAAATTACAATATTGGAGAACTCAAAATGAAAAAACGTTACACAGAAGAACAAATTATCAAAGCCATTAAATCTCACGA